>Ga0265797_10004313_pt1 | contig 21855 bp, 24 predicted proteins | sample P2T30metagenome_FD_192433 | JGI IMG/M metagenome (GOLD analysis project Ga0265797, IMG submission 192433) | Plant litter microbial communities from East Loma Ridge, Irvine, California - P2 T30 | ecosystem: Environmental > Terrestrial > Plant litter > Unclassified | place: USA: California... | reverse complement strand
TTCTTCATCTCTGCATCCCACGTTTCTTGTCACTTTGTGTTGCATTTTCCTTTGCATCTATCTTTCTTTACTTACCTCTTCACAATCTTTAATATACAACTGGCTAGTCCAGCTTGCTACTTTTCACGACCCAAAGCGCTAGCCGCCCATCCACTCTCTTGACGAGACGAGCATCGCAATACGAATCGCATACTTAATACCAAATTCGCCTTTACGCAAACGAACACCACATACACTAGTCAACATGTACTTCTCAAGAGCAACCATCGTCTCCGCCATCTTCGGCCTCGCGTGCGCACAGGAGTCTTCCATGTCCATGTCCATGGGCTCTGCTACTGAACCAACCCTCTCCTCAGCGGTACTCGGCAGCGTCTCGACCTCTACGCCAGCCGCGATGGCAGGCATGGTCATGACGCATGTAGTCCAAGTCGGAGGTCCCAACGGAAGCCTGACCTTCTCTCCCTCCAACATCAAGGCACAGCCCGGAGATCTTGTCCAGTTCCAATTCCACCCCAAGGTACGTCCTATCATAGTCCCTACTTCCATCTCTCCAACTAACAATGCCCCAACAGAACCACTCCGTCGTCCAATCCACCTTCGACAACCCATGCACCCCCATCCAAAACATCATGTCCAACAAGACCGACGCCTTCTTCTCCGGCTTCATGCCCACCAACGCCTCCCTGACCGCCACAAGCCAAGTCCTCACCTACACCATCCGCGTCGCAGACGAGAAGCCCGTCTGGTTCTACTGCTCCCAGGGAAAGCATTGTCAGGCTGGTATGGTCGGTGCCATCAACGCGTAAGCCACACTCTCTTGTATAACACACATCAATCCACTAACACCATATCCAATAGTCCCGCATCCGGCAACAAGACAATGGAAGCCTTCGTCGCCCTCGCCGCTCAAGCCACCGAGAACCTCTCTCCCGGTCAAGCTGCTGGTTCTGGCGGCGCTTCAGGAAACACACCTACCTCGCCTTCAGCTGGCGGCGGCGCAAACTCTGGCACTGATGGCACCTCTGGTGGTGCTGCAGGTGGTGATGCTAGCGGTACTGCCAGCGGTGCTCCTGCCCAGCAGACTGCCAACACTGCGGCCGCTGGTTTCAGCGCCCAGACCTTCATCGGCGCTGCGGCGGCTGCTGTCATTGCTGCTTTCGCTGCCTTGTAAGGTGGATAATTCGAAGCTTCTTTTTCTGGTGTGATTACGGGGGGTTCATCTATCGTTGTGAAGATGGACGGCTGGAGGTTGTATGCAAGAATGGCATTATTTTAGTTTATGTGATACCACGTTTATATGCATGGCTTGCAATTGATCTAGAGCTGGTTTTTCACTCTTGGGTCTGCGGTCATTGGCGCTTTTTGCTTTGAGAAATTGGTAGAAAATAATAGAGACGAATATTGATTGCTCGTATAAACTTTGTTCGGACTTTTCGGTGAATGAGCATGCGCTCATTGGCCTTGTTATCTTCAGGCTCTGTCTATCACTTGAGAAACAACTATACCTTGCGTGTTCAAGTTTTCTAACTTCTACGACGAGACTCGAAGACGCCCAAGATGGCTAGCATGCACCTCTTACCAATCAACGTCAGCGGGGAACACGTGCGTAGAACAGTGGATGCACACAGGTCAAGCAGTGGAGATATGCGGGTGGGGAAAACGTGCAACACGACTCACAACACCGTGCACAAAAGAGCCCGGGTAGGTTACTCTAAGGAGTATGTGCGACGCCCGGTCGAGACCGACCTGAAAGCATCGTGAGGATTGGCTCTGGTGTTGCTGCCGCGGCGGATCTCGCGTTCATGCGCCATGATGTCATATGGTCGAGCTAAGAGTTTTCACCCTGCACCTGCATCCGTCGCCCGCAGAGCCTCTTCCCATCTATACCCCAATCGGACGACTACGGCATGATGATCAATTGCCAGACCGCATTCTTACATGCCGCAGCTGGAGCCGATAAAGACTCTTTCTTGCTGCCTGCCTGAGGTGCCACTGACCCACTCAGACGCGACAGTCTGAAAGATTTCGTCAACGTCGCAACGTGATTAGAGCGAGGCAACTCTCCTATGAGCGTACCTGTATTTGTGCCGGACACAAGGAAGCCAAATAAGTCAAGCATTATCGGGTGACCGCCTTAGCTGCTTGAGAACTTGTGGGCTTTCGACCCACTTGACCCATTCTTTACTTGAGCCGCATGCAGATCTACGGACGTTTGGCCTGTCGGGAGGTGAGCGCACGTCGGCAAGAAGTGGATTAAGCACATATCTACTAGTTTTTCGCTGCATGGACGAAGCTTACCGTCACATAGTTGGGTCCACAAGACACAACCGCCAAAGAGCACCCCGACATGGCCAGGCTAGGCCCACCCTGAGACACACTTCATCGCCCAGGTCGTCGATGTCGTCGATGGCATCTATCACCCCGATCTCAACGTCAAATTTTAGGCCGATTTTGTACGAAATGGGTTCGCAACAATGGATCCCATTGTGACAGGCCCCTCTCTGAGTGGAGAGTCGTTCTTCGCAACGGGCTTTCTCCTCAGACGTCATTCTGGAGGTGGATGCCAAATGTGGACTTTTGTTGGGTTCAAGAGGGCCTTAATACCCCAACCCGCACCCCGACTCTCATCTCCAGCTTCTTCGTCCAGCCCACCTTACGATGACGGAACGCGAGTCCAGGCGCCCTTCGCCCGCCCGAGCTGGGTCAGGCCCAATTTCTGAGAAAGATGATACCTCGCGACGCCCAAGCATCCCAGCCGAGACTAGCGAGGAGGAGAAGTGGCATGTCGATGTCCCTGTCGACCCTCAGGGAAACCACCATCCGTCGATGATCCGTGCAGACGGGAAGCGTGAGTTGAGAGAATGGGAGTGCTGGGATAAGCTCGCATACTCATGGCCTAAGTGGAAGAAGGCCATGTACTTAGCTTCCATTGCTGGAATCCAAATCTCCATGAACTTCAACACATCGGTCTATCCTAGCGCCGTCAACCCCATCTCCGAGCACTTCGGAATTAGCGCACAGGCAGCGCGCGTTGGACAGATGATCTATTTGGTCTTCTACTCCTTTGGCTGCGAGCTATGGGCGCCATGGAGTGAGGAGTTTGGTAGATGGCCAATTCTGCAGCTCAGCATGTTTCTTATCAACATTTGGGAAATTCCATGCTCTGTCGCACCGAACTTCGCCACCATTATAGTCTGCAGAGCTCTTGTAAGTCTCCGCCGTACTTAGTACTTCCAATGCTGATGAATATTAGGGTGGTCTCTCCACAGCAGGAGGCAGTGTGACTCTTGGTCTTATCGCGGATATGTACGAGCCAGAGACGCAGCACTGGCCGCTGTGCTTTATCGTCTTGTCATCTACGATCGGAACCTCCATCGGTGGTGTCATCGGCGGCCCTATCGAAAAATACCTTTCTTGGCAATGGAACTTTTGGATTCAGTTGATCTTCGGCGTTGCTGTGCAAGCGGTGCACTTCTTCATGCCTGAGAGCCGAGCTACCATCCTCATCGATCGCGAGGCCAAGAGACGTCGCAAGACCGGCGAGGATCCCAACATCTACGGACCGAATGAACTCAAATCGCCACGAATTTCGCTCAAGGAAGCCGGGAAGATCTGGCTCCGTCCGTTTGAGATGTTCGTTCGGGAACCTATCGTCTTGTGCCTGTCGCTACTCTCCGGTTTCTCCGACGCTCTGATCTTCACGTTCCTAGAAGCATTCAACGTCACATTCCCGAACAACTTCGGTTTCGGCACACTTCAAGTCGCCTGGGCTTTCATTCCTATCAACGCTGCGTACTTCTTCACCTACTTCCTGTACTGGCCCTGGTTCTGGCGCGATGATCACCTGCGCAAGAAGAACGGCCCAGACTGGATGACACCAGAGCGACGATTGAAGCCGCTTCTTCTGCTTGCGCTCTTCGAGCCCATCGGTCTTTTCGGATTTGCCTGGACTTGTAAGTTGACTTCTGGACACCGTCAAATGAACTTCAGCTAATGGTGACATAGGTATGGGACCACCACAAACCCATTGGATCGCGCCGATGATATTCTCCTTCCTCGTCGGACTGGCAAACTTCGCCATCTACTACTCCTCCGTCGATTACATGATCGCCGCCTACGGACCATACTCGGCTTCGGCCACCGGAGGAAACGCGTTCGCTCGTGATTTCCTCGCCGGTATCTCCGCCATGTACGCTACACCCATGTACAACAACCTTGCATCTTCAAGCCCCCAGAAGTCCGAGTACGCCACTACCCTACTGGCATGTCTGTCTTGCTTGGTCGTGGCACCAATCTACGTCTTCTACTGGAAAGGACCCCAGATCAGAAAGGCTAGTAAATTCGCTTCACTTCTTGCGGAAGACAGGAAGGCGGAGGGCGTCAGGCGGCTCAGTAAGGCTGATAACCTTGAGAACCTCACCGCGTAAGCTTTCAGTCACGAAGCCCATGATACCCAACCATCCTACATGACGGGTTCGGACGCGTCATTGAAGGTATTGATCTTTTCACGCAATATACCCGAGTCTTGGAACATTTATAAGTTGGCCACGACTCTGTTTATGTACTGAACATCACTTCATGAGCATGAACTGGATATCCTTGTCGTATTATAGCTATGCGATGACGAAATCGCGGCAGAATGATATACCGTGGGTTGGCTCTGAATTCGTAGCGGGGTCAAAACTGACCTTTTAGGGGGATTGCGAAACGTCAGACAGCCTTCAGTAGAAGATGATCAATACAACGACACGATTACAGCCACCAACTGCACATTTGACTTTCACTAGAATCGATATGCTGTGTCTTTACTTCGCACCACAATTCCCATTGACATGAAACCGACCACTCTGACCGAATCAACCCGCTCAATATCAGGATATCCACTCGTTCTATACTCACAATGTCAGCGTGGCATGACTCATCTTGGCCATCCGCGTTCTTGCACAAGAAGTAAATCGTAGATGTTCGCAGACATCGCTAGAAGCAATGCCCTGTATAAAACAGTGACCTGAACTATTCCCGAATAGTCCCCCTGCAGCAAACATTACCGTGAAAGTCTGAAGCTTAGTGAAGTATTCAGCTAAGACATATTGGAAAGATACCGAGCTACCGATTTGCGACTTACGGTGCCATTGAATACTGGACGAGATTCTGGAAATCTATCAGACGTACATCTACCAACATGACTTTCGGCGCGACTCAAATTTTAGCATTCTTAAGGATGCGTAATAACAAGCCGACCAAACGACCAACCGAAACCTCCACCAACACCACCACCATACCTTCCTCAAAACCCGAAGTCCCGGAAACCCAACAGAACTTCGTACGTGTCTACCCTTCCTCAGCACCACCCCGGTATACTAACCGTCCTGCCGGCACCTCCCGGTTCCGGGAAAGGCTGAGCTTGGATACGACGAATCCGGAGATATCTGCCGAGCAACCGCGACGCTTGATGGAGAGTATGGCTATGGTGCCTGAGACCACTGTGGAGGAGCATAGGCGAGTCGATCGTCAGGCTTGTGTGCCCCAGGTCAAGGAAGTCGTCTCCAGTGTATCCAATCTTATCAAGAGTGCTGTGGAGGTTGTTAGGCAGCGTTCACGGACGCCTTCGCCTTCGCCATCATCGATTGGGGATTCTATTAGCGACGAAGAGCCGTTTTCTGTACTCGCCAAATGGCCTGGGGCTGAAAAGCTAAATTTGCCGCGGCCGCCTCCTCCGGCTGCGGTATGTCTCCAACGTTCCAACGCGGTTCGTTACCGGAATCGTCCGCGGCTCTCATTGCGGGATCAACAAGATGGTATGCTTTGTTATCACCCTGGTGGTGAGGCAGATGCGTATTTCTTGCAAGATGTCGGATACGGGGGACCTGGACGCCATTCACATTCCGTACCCCCGGACTTTGCTATCCCCAAGTCGCAGCAATGGGAAGGTGCGAGCGTCAAAGGGACGTCCTTCTCACACGTCGAATGCTACGAGCTCCCTCAGGTAGGTAGCCCGCAGTACCATTCTTACGCCGACATGGTAGAGGATGGATCCCGTCCGCGTTTGCGTGTCAGAAATCGTACTACTACAGATTCTTCTCTACAGTCGCTATCGTCAAGCGAAGGTTCCTTTGCTAACAAGGACATGAACTTCCGCGCGCAGCTCGCAGCCTCAGCATCACTATGCTACCGGACTGATATTGATATTCCAGACGACGCCTCATTTTCATCATCATCGTCATGGCCAGACTACCCGGAATATCACGTCGATAGAAAAGATGATGTTTCTGATGGTATATCAGAAGCATTCCGAGCAGCTCGGCGTTTCTTCCTGGATGAATGGTCAGTCGAAGAGGCTGTTCCGGCGAAATCTCGTTTTTCGCTTTACTCGTCCGAGGATGGTGAGCTTGGGGATTGTGGGAATGAGCGGAAATGGGTTCGCGATGATGGATCAGATGATGTTTCAGACGATGCAGCAGAGGCAGTACCGGCTGTTCGACGGTTCTCCCTCGATGAGGGGTCGTTTGAAGACGCAGATCCTGCTGAATCCCGATTTCCCTCGTCCTTGGTGTCGAACGGTAGTTCCGGAGACCTTGGGGTTGAGCGTTGGTGGGCTACCAATACGCGCCACGTCGATGATAACAGCTCCGCAGACGCTGACGACGAAGGAGATGAAGAAAATAATTCGTCTTTCCCGTACTATGTACGTCAGGGGCCACTGAGAGTGCGTAATGCAGCAGTATCGCTATCATCAGAAGGCTCTGTCCCGGCGAGCGCTCCGACCGACTGGTATTACACACAAGACAGCGACGAGACTTCAGAGGGTAACCTTGCTGATGACGACATGGCTTTCTACGAAGGACTCTACGAAGAACCAGATGCAGACAACCACAGCGGATCGATCGATCAATCGCAATTCGCAGACTTCGACGGAGATTTCACCGGCGTTCCTTCGCTTACCAACGACACCTCACCGGAGAACTCCTCCAGGAATGAATCGAGTAGCGGAAGGGTGTTGAGGGTCGCCAACCAGACCTCCCCTCAAGATGGCGCCGGGACCGAGAACGATGACTGCCCGAGTGAGAGCGAATCCAATGACGAACTTCCGCAACGTGGTCGAAGTAGGACTAGAAGGGCACAGTAAGTCGTGTCTGTCTGCGATCGGTCTTATGTTCGCATCCAGTCAATTTAACGTGAACCACACGTGAGAAGGGGACTGTAGGATGAGGTAGGAAGAATGCCACCAGAAAAACTTCAGGGAAGTAAATAGGAGACTGAATCCAGAGATACGCAACCCTTTGACGAGTCAATGACTGTAAATTTTGGTATGAAGTTTTGGCGGTGAGGAAGAATACCGTGGGTAGATCGACAGAGGATCTGAACGTTTACTGCTATGAACAGTGCGGAGACGCAGAGGTATTAAGGGAAACATTGCGTTCGGAGATTTTGGGAAGTAAGATTGGACGTATAACTAGAGCAGAGGTCAGTTTAATGAAAGAATGCTTACTATGTCTTTGGTGTATTTGCGTCGATGTTTTTGGTGATGTACACAGCGCGTGCACGCTGAAGCTTCAAGGTGCACTGCAGCTGGCTCGCGTCCCCCTTGCCGACTGTGCAGGCCGTCGCGACATTTGTCATATTCAGGTGGAACTGTTCACCATGCGTGCGCTCGCAATCTCGAACGCTTCCTATTTTCATCCTGAAACGCGTTCCTGAAATGTCAGGCAATGTCGCGTCGCGGGTCAGAGTTTCGGAACTGTGGCGGTGCGATGGTCCTTCCTCTTCGGAACTTGGGAAGCACTGATATTGGCTGCAAGCCTTGTTGAGAAATGCGAGAACTCGACAGAATCTGCTCTGCAGAAGACTCCTTCGATGTGAGGATGTTGGTCAGTATTCGTCCGCGATACTCAATAAAATCCAACGGCATGCCGATGTCATAATGTCTGCCTTGCCGGCCCGGCAGCGGCGTAGCCAGGAATGGCGCCTCAGCGCTAAACCTCCAAGTCCCCGCTATAGCCACAATCGTCACAGCGCATGGATGTCTCCGAGTGGGCGGATCCATGGCCGACAGCTACCCCCCAGCCATCCGATGGGGGCAGCTATGGACTACTGCGCCGCTGCTGCGGAAGGCCTTGGACGCCTGTCGCAGCTGCCTTGTGCTCTCCAGCTTGATATGTGCCTGTGACTACGCGACTGCTAACCTCCTGTGCTGTGTAACGTGCCGCAGCCTCTACTGATCGCGCTCAACAGCATCTTGGTGACATAGCTTACAGCAGCTTCTTTGGCAGTGCTTGAGGGAATTGGACGCTCTTTTGGCAGTGTTGGAGGTTTATTTGAGAGAGACGGCATCGTACCTGGCTTTGGAAGCTCATCATGGAGGTATACATCAGCTTGTCTTCCCATCTGGAGTCACGTCAGCTAACCATTGCGCAGAACACTACTACTACACCATACCGCAACTCTCCGGCACGAGACCGGAGAGCATCGTCTACCCACCAAACATCACCTAGCTCCTCAGACTCATCCGCGACCATAAAACCGCTGTCCGCAACGCCTCCTCCCTACGCAGACGAAGAGCCCTACCGCGACGACCCTCCAACACCAACAGAAACAGCACCCTCGACGCGTCAATCCACTTCACCGACCCACCAACGGCAGTCACGACGCAGTCCACCGTACCAACCATACACAGACTCACCACCTCACACCCCAGACGCCGACGACGTCCCTCTCGCCCACCTCATCTCCCACGCGTACACGCAGTCGACGGAAATATCTCACCAACCCGGTGACGCTTTCTACCCGGCCGACGCACCACCTCCATACGCAATCGCAGTCCGACAGTCGTATCGCGACACGCTTGTACAGTACGTACCGCGCGGCCAGCACGGGGGTCGCGAGGAAGACGAGGAGAGTCAGATTGGTGTGGATGTGGTGAGGCCGGATGATGTGAGGTACTCGGTTGAGAATATTGTTGCGATGTTTGTGGTTGCGATAATGTTGTTGGTTGTGTCGGGGGTGCTGGCTTGGCTGGCGTTTGGGAGTGGGCTGGTGGGATGATGGGATGCTGAGGTGAGATTGGGCAGATATGATACACACACGAGCATTCTACGCGACTTTTGGATAGGGTGGTGGGATACTTGTTGGCGTTTACGTTGGATACACTGGTTACGTTGGGCGCGTTGGACACATCGGCTACATTGGATACATTGGATGGTCGCATCTTGAAAGCATTCTAGCACATATTTCGCATAGCATCAAGACATTGCCATTGGAAATTTTGATCGAGTCTCAAACATACGCATGCAAATCAAGATGCACTGATTAACGCGCTGCACAATTCGACGCTAGCATACCGTGACCGAACAGGGCCGGTTCCAAGTTTAGACACCAGCCTTACGGACCCTGGTGTGGAGAGTTTAGTGGGTCCGTAGCATGGCATCGGAACAAAGAAACGCGAAGATAGGACGAACCTGCAAACCGCACAGAGACGTCAAGCTTGTACCTTTGCAATTCCAACCCATTGCTCGCATAGGGCAAGGCATCCGCGACGTGCAACCTCAGGCATCTAGAGTGCTGAGGTGAGCAGTGTGCAGCGGACCCACCCAGCTCGGGCTTGTAAGACGGATGCATCGTTGATGGATTGGTCAGGCCGCCAGAGTGCTTGAGGAAACTATCTTGTCCTCTTGAGAGTCGGCCCTGCTCAGCACGTGGTGTTCGGCCGGGAATAGTCGTTGCATGTCGCTGGGGTACCGCTGGGAACTGGACTGAACAGGCGTGTTTGACAGCGGCTCGACGTGGCTGGTCGTGGACGATGGCCTTAGTATGTGGCGTAGGATGCCCAGGATGCTGACCGGCGGAGAGTGACCCGCTCTTTGTGTACAATTCACCCCGCCGCGTCAATTTCGCCAGCAAGCGCCGTGGCCAGGGACTTGAACTGTTGGGTGTGCGCGCGCTGCATCTGCCGTGTCAAGCTCGAGGATACTTTGCCTATCCTCCAGCTGCCCCAGCCAATTCCGGGACTGCGCCGCACCGCGTTGGCGGGCTTTCCATCACACAGCCTTGCAGCTTGCGCCGTTTGGACCGCGCCCAGCTTGCTGTCAGCCGCAGCACCGCTCCCAGATATCCTGCACCGCACCCCTCCCGCCTGACCAGCCCTCCTCCCTCCTCTCTCATGAGTTCCATGAACGCCCGTTTCAAGAACCTAGTGGGTTCGAAACGCAAGAGTTCCTCACACAATCCCTCGCCCACGCCCCAAGGCAATCCCGCCCCCACGGGAGCGCAACGACCGACGTCGCTATCGCCCCAGGCTTCGAATTCGAGCAGCACCTCGCTCCCCATGAACCAGCAAAACCCCCTGGGCCGCCCGCCCTCGTATACCTATGCCCCGCCCGGCGGCCTCGGTGCGCCCCAACAACAGCACGGCCGGCCCGCGAGCCCTCTGCCGCCCATCAACACGGGCGCGCCTGGCTACCCGCCCCAGCAGACCCCCATGGGCTACCCGCCGCAGGCTGGCCCGCCTGGCTATCCTCCCCAGGGCCCGCCGGGAGCTGGACAGTACGGCCAGGGCTACGGCGCTCCTCCGCCGGGAGCGCCTGCCCCTCATGGTCCCCCCGCAACGTACAATAGGCCCTCGGGCATGGCAGAGGTAGCGGGTGAAGGCCGCTCCAAGGCCCAGCTCATTGTGGGCATCGACTTTGTGAGTAGCCTCAGACACCCCCGGACGCAGCAGCAGCTAACCATGCCACACAGGGCACCACCTTCTCCGGCGTCGCATTCGCCTTTGCGACCAACACCGAGGCCAAGGAGGACATCATCACCGAATGGCCTGGCGCGGGCAACCAGACAAAGCAGAAGGCGCGCTAGATTGACCCCTCCACATGCACCCGCTAACTCTTCCCAGATTCCTACCGTCCTCTACTACGACCAGTACCAGAAGGTAGTCGGATGGGGCCCTGACATCGCCGATGCTCTGGCCCCCACGGGCTACCCCAAGCCTGGTGTGCAAAAGGTCGAATGGTTCAAGCTGCAGCTCATGCTGTCCGGAAACACATACATCGACCCCATCAACCTCCCGCCGCTACCCCCGGGCAAGTCTGAGATCGATGTCGCCGCCGACTACCTCTTCCACCTGCGCCAGGCGATGCGGAACCAGCTGCAGAAGACACTCGGTGAGGTGTTCAACCGCGAGGAGCGCAACATCAGATACTACCTGACAGTACCCGCCATCTGGAACGACGCTGGAAAGGCTGCAACGCGTGCGGCTGCCATTCAGGCTGGTTTCTTGCGGGACGAAAACGACAACAGACTGACCCTCATCACCGAACCCGAAGCCGCCGCCATGTTCTGCTCAAAGACCGGTCTGCTCAACCTCAAGATACACGACGCCGTTCTCATTGTCGATTGCGGTGGTGGCACTGTCGATTTGATCGCCTACGAAGTCGAAGAAGAGCAGCCCTTCTCCGTCGCCGAGTGCACAGCTGGATCCGGAGACTCATGCGGTTCCACTGCTCTCAACCGCAATTTCAGCAACATCCTCCGAGCCAAGATTAGGAAGATGAAACTCCCAGATGGCTCAAAGACAGCCGGTAAAGTGTACGCCAAATGCATCATGGACTTCGAGAACAGGATAAAAGCCGACTTCCGAAACAATGGTCAAAAGTGGGCTGTCGACGTCGGTATCGAGGCTGAATTTCCCGAGGCTGGCATTGAGGAGGGGTACATGACCTTCACTAATGAGGAGATTCTACAGTGCTTTGAGCCTGTGGTTAACCGCATTCTCGAGCTTGTCAGGAACCAGATTATTGCTATTCAGGCACAGAACAGGTCATTGCAGGTAAGCAGTCACAGATATCGAAACACGTCACTTCCAGTGCTGATTATAGTAGAACGTCTTGGTGGTCGGTGGTTTCGGTGCCTCCGAATATCTCTTCCAACAGATCAAACTCCACGTCCCGCCCCAATTTCAGTCAAAGGTCGTCCGTCCCATGGACTCCGTTGCCGCTATCGTCAAGGGAGCCGTCACAGCCGGTATCACAGAGCGAATCGTCACACACCGTGTTGCGCGTAGGCATTACCTCATGGCCACCCTCCAACCCTTCAAAGAGGGTCACCATCCCGAACAATACCGTGTTCCGTCTCTCGATGGCAAAGATCGCTGCAAGTACACGCGCCAGATTTTTGTGCAAAAGGGCCAAAGGGTCAAGATTGGCGAGCCAGTCAAGGTCTCATTCTTCAGACAGGTCGCGCCTGGTGCGACACTCATGTACGAGGATATACTCTACGCATGCGACGACGATGTTTGCCCAGAGTACACCAAAGACCCTCGTAAGTGAAAAAGATACCTGAACGAAACGCATGTACTAACAGCGAATCAGGCATCAAGGAAGTCGTCACCCTCACTTCCGACCTCTCACGGAAGAACCTCGAAAAGGACTTCGAACGCATGGATACCCCTCAAGGTACTTTCTACCGCGTCTACTTTGACATTTACCTCACGCTCGACGGATCCGAATTCAACGCCGAGCTCGTCTGCCAGGGCGAGGTCATGGGCCGCTGCACTGCTCGCTTCAGATAAACATGGCAATCGCATCTTGATAATACCGAGCAAACTACGCACGACTGTTTTTTCGAAAAAGTTGTTAATCTGCGGGAGAGCAAACATACTTTTGGACATTTTACTACCGGGATATGGCACGATGTATGGGTAGACGAGGACCATGATTGCGACTGTCTCTTCTGCGCGCGCGTCCTCTTTTATCTTGTTTTGTGGGCCATTCTTTTTCCCTGACGATATGGTCCAAGGCGATTGATGATGTTATATAAGCATACCCCTCTTCAAACGTTTGAAATAGCAAAATCTCTATCATTGTTTCAATCGGTGTTTTTTCCGATAGACGTAAAGATGAAAATATGAGTGTCAGAGTGAAGATTGCAATATTCTGCTTTGAATGAATTCCTCTACATAACGCACACTACCTCTTGGAAAGAAATGCATGAAGAAGATGTCAAGAAAGAAGCAGGCTTAGGCCCAGAAAAACAAAATTCGAAATTCCCTCCCACTCAGCCACCATTCTTCCTATCCTTCCCGCTTGATGAAGCTCATGTCCTATCCCGTCCTCACCTCAACGCCACAACCCACTAACAGTCTCTACACCCCTCTCAACCACAGCCTTAACCCTCGCCCTCAGCGCATTATTCGCACACTCGACGTCCAAATCCTCCAACCAGACCTTGGCCACAAACTTATCAAACTTGATCTCCACCCCCGGAACAGGTATACCCAGATTATGCAGTCGCTTCAACTCCGTCTTGTCATCCGCCGACAACTGGTCGTCTGGCGCGATGGGAGGCGGAAACGCGGTGATGTTGGAGACAGGCTCCGTGGTGGAGTCGGGGGTAGAGGTATCCATGGAATCTGGGTGAACGGCGGCGGTGGCGGCGGGAGTCCCGTTTGTGGTGGCGGTTGTGGTGCTGTTGCGGGGCAGGGTGATGGGGCGGACGGCTTCTTCGCCGAATTGGGCTTCGAGGAAGAGGAAGAGGCGGGCTAGGCGGGTGGAGGGGTCGGTTGTGCGGTGGGGGTGTGGCTTTTTGAAGCGGTGGGTTAGTTTTGTGGTGGTTATTTCGTCGGCTTCTGGTTGCGGGGCATGGCTGTGGGAGTGCTGTTTTGAGGATTCTAGAGGGTGGATTAGTTTGAGGGTTGATTGAGGTTGGGAAGGGTAGGGGAAGGGGATGGAACTTACGTCGAACAGCCGCTGGTGATGATTCGACTGTGAAAAGGACGGCGAGGACGGCGTCGGCGATACCGTCGTTGATTACGTTGCCTTCCCATTCTACTTCTACTCTTCCTCCGTTCTTGATTAGGACGTTTACGCAGTCCATTACTGTGAACTTGGTTTCTGTTCGGCTGACTTCTTCGTCTGCTTCTTCCTTGTGACTTGTACCGTTACCATTCATTTTGCCGTCAACGGCAGCATCTGTGAGACTGCTCTCTTTGATAGCGCCAAAGGTTCCTTCAAGAGCCCATCGGATGAGATCAATGCCAGCAGCTGATAGAGTAAGGTGCTGACGGCACATAATGGTGGTTGTAGTCAGGCCAGCATATTCCTTGAGATCCTCGGGCGCCATGAGAGAGATCTTGAAGTCGTTCTGGATGAGAACTCCGCTGATCATATCCACCTTCTCCCCTTCTTGGTCTTCAGCAGTTTCACCTTCATCATTGGATGACATGGAACGAGGTAAAGGCGGAGCAATAGAGGCCAGTTTTCCAACCACCTTGGCAATCTTGTCGGTCTTGAAAGGAATGCGGAGTTCCTCGCAGTTGGCGGGCGAGTAAATCTTCGTGGGGACGGCTTTCTGGGCGTTGAAGGAAAGTAGTTTAGACTTCAGGCGTGTCATATTACCCTTTTCGCCGTGAACAAGAATCTGAGATTTAGTTAGTACGTGGTTTTCACCGTGAATGTGGAATGAGCAGGACTTACAACGACAGGAGCGGCGACTTCTTGCACAAACTCCATGTTCTCTTTTCCATCAACGTGCGCCGCGAAACTGTACTCCTGGACTGTGCACCGTCGGGGAATCATGGCTTGCTCATTCTCCCTCTGACCTGGCCGGCGTGCTGCGTTACTAGCGCGGGACATGATTGCTGGGATCTGGTCCGGTTCGTGAACGATTTGTTTTGCCATGGTGCCTTCGACAGAGTAACCGGTGATGATGACACCATTCCTTGGGTCGGGCGCCCATCGCTCAAGCAGCTCGCGCGATGTGCCGGATTGCATCATACCCGGCGAGGCAAGCATGACGCATCCACCTAGATCGTCGAAACGCTCCAGACTCTTGAGTGAACGGACAAACTTGAAATCCCAAGCTCCACGACGGCCAGTATCTCCTGCAGCTTCGGCTTCGGCCATGCGCTCGGCGAAGAGACGTTTGATATTGTCGTTCATGGCGGAGACATACGTTTGGTAGACCTGCATACACTTACGAGCTAAGCTTGAGTTGTAGTATATGGGTATCTTCTGAACTTCTGGATGCTTGCTCCAATATTCGTCGAGAATGAGGAGAAGTTCCTGGGCTCGTCCCAGAGCGAAGACTGGAAGTAGAGCACGACCTCCGCGGTTGAGCACGTCGGTAATAGCCTTCATGAGCTGTGCCTCTCGCTCGACACGTGGCGTATGCATCGAGATACCGAATGTTGACTCGGTGATGAGGACGTCGATCTTCACGCCCGGAGGTACGGACGCTGATACCAAATGTCGGTCGTCTTCTCTCGAGTAGTCGCCGGTGAAGAGTATCTTTAGGCCTGCAATCTCCATAAGAAACATGGCCGCTCCAAGTACGTGACCAGCTGGGTATGGTGTTATCCGTACACCGGATACGGTGTGGGTGGTGTAAAAGTCGATTGACTCAATCATAGGATACGTGTTGAGATGGTCCGCCTCGGTGTACATTTGGATCTTGGTCTCGGAATTGCTAGACATATTACCGACACGGACAGAGTCTTGGATGAGCCATTTGTAGATGGCCTTGGTCGGATGTGTCATGAATACGCGGCCCTTGAAGTTGGTCTTCGCAAGTACATAGGGTAGAGATGCAGCATGGTCGACGTGGAAACTAGCCTGATGTCAGCATACTGGAGGACGACGGGAGGACTCAGGGTGAGCCCAGAAGAAGCGCCCAAAGTTGTAGATACATTGGTGGGAACCAGGGAGGGGCACATCATCGAAGTCGAGCGGGAGGAAGCAAATTATATTCCATTCATAGTGATATACAAGTCGCTGTATTGCGAGTGCCCTTTGCGCGCTCATGGTCCGACTCCAGTGATGCGCCGAACCCCAACTACCATGGCAAGCAAGACGCGCGTATACATACTGTGAAATTAGTAGCACGTCTACGGTGCTAAGATCGAAATCATCGTAGAATGGCATGGCGGACAAGCCTTCGTGTGCGGGATGCATACCGGCATCAAGCTGTTCCTCGTTAGTATGGTTGCCGTAGAGTATGCGAGTCCTGAATGCGCACCATGACGGTCTTGCCCTTGTACTGGATGATGTGACACGAGCGGCCGACCTCGTTACCGCCTCCTAAGCAGAGGAACATGAGCTCGTCGGAGGGATCTATTGGGTCTTCATCCTCGGGCGCCATAGCCGTCGCCTTTCTCTTCGACGCCATTGTTGTGTGGGTTGAGATGTGGATGTGTTACTAGGTGGTATACGGGCGACGGAGGTGAGGCTACGGGGTTGGTGGATGCCCAGGTGGTAGCCGAAGAAGAACGCGTAAGATATCTATAAACCGCGCCTGGACCTAGCTCATTAATCGTGAATTAGTGTCGCAGGGATATTCAACGCCTCAATGGAAACGCCCAAGGGTGAGAGAGAGGTTGTGGCAGCGTCGAGTGAGAGCGAAGTGGCAGTTGGTTGACCGTTGCGGCTCTCTTTGTCTGGCGCGCGACTGCCAAGACTTTGTCCGTGCTCGTCATTCCCAGATTCATCGTCCGCTCTATCAACCGCGACATCACCAACCCCGACGCGCCTGCCAACTCCACCCACCGCGCCTGCCCGCCGAACACGTCCCATCGCAAGCGCTATCGAGCCCCGAACATACTGCCGCCGGATGACGCGCCGATAGAAACCCTCTGCCAGCGCGACTCCCCGAAAGGGACGAGCTGCCCACCATGGCCTACCCGAACAACTACCAGTATCCGCCGCCGGGCCAGCAGCCCCCGCCGCCCGTGCAAACGCAGAATCTGGGCCACCAGCAGCAGCCGCGCGCTTTCTCACCGCAGAATTACCAGCAGTCGCCGACCGCCCTGTCCCCGACCATGGGCAGCGGCATTCCTCCGAATAAGCGACAGCGCCTGTCGCCAAACCCGCCATCGCCTGCGCCGTACCAGTCACCTTTTGGCATGCCTGGCGCGCCCCAATACCCTCCCTCGCCGTATACCGCTTCCCCTCAGACGCCTGGCTACCACTCACTGCCCACCTCGCCCGCCGCGATGCAGCCTCCGCCCTTCCACCAGCCCCAGCCGTATCAGCACCCGAATGGACAGCCGCCAGCGCCCCAGGGCTCTATGCCGCCACCCAAGGTCCCTTATAGCAAGACTGGCGATAGTTCGGAATTAGAGAAGGCGAATGCGCGCGATCTGGACGTCAATAACATTAGCGATGTGCTCACAGGATCTGGTATCGATCTGCGCGCCGAGGAGGACAACCTGCTGCACAACTACAGGAGCTTCAACTCGCAAGCATCTGGCTCCACAGCATCACCACATGCTAGTTTCAATAACTGGAGCCAGCAGTCGGGCCATGGCGCATTCCAAGGGACCGGCGCTCTTAGTCAAGAAATGACCAAGGAGCAGCATGAAGCCGAGTTCATCAGAAAGCACGAGCAAGCCGCCAGGATCCTGAACGAGTCAGCCCAGCAGCCGCTGAACGACCCGTTCCTGTCAGCAAGTGTCCTAAGACATCGCATCGCGAAACGTGGCTATGAGCACGGTATCCAGATCAATGTAGATGGCTTATTCGACAAGATCCCAGACAAAGGCCAGCAAGAGATCGCACGTACCACTGCAGCAGGTGCCAACGGCGAACAAATCGTAGGCTTGGAGGCTGCTAGTCTACTGAACCAGAACGCTCCACTTGTGGAGATTCTGACGCTGATATCGCTGGCTGCCGAGGAGCGTGTCCGGACCATAGTTGAGGATTCTTTTGCTTTGTGCCAAGGTCGTCAAAATACTTCTCATGGCATCATTCCCCCACAGATGCTTGATCTCGCTGTGGTGGATGAGGGCGCATCAGAGAAGATGGCTCCGCCAGTCAACATCTTGAAGACGCCGTGGGAGGCGACTGACAGTGCTGTCAGCCCTACAGCGACAGCCAGCAAGGGTATGTTTGTTTTGAATATTTTCCAGTTTATTGCTAATCGTCTTAGGTGTCCCCAATGCGGGACGATTACCAACGCCTCCAAGCGAAGCACCCCCAACCCCTCAGCGAACATACCAAAACGTCAACCACGTTGCCATTGCACTTACGAAGCGCGTCAATGACGACTACAAGTGGGAGCAGGAGCGCCTCCGCAAGCGCGCGAAGCGTCAAGCAGGCGCCTCAGCTTCCTCAGCAGATGCGCCAGCTGCACCAATACCCATGCCGGAACCTGTGACAAAGAAGGCTTTGGCATTCGCCAAGAAGCAGAGTCAGTCGGACGTTGTCGTATTTGGCAAAGCCAACGAGACCGCCAGCATGGCGCTTGGTGGCAAGAAGAAGAAATACTCGTGGATGACGGGCGGTGGCGGAGGACCAGCGTCAGGTGCATCTACACCACGACCGGCTGCAGCAACAGGTGGCAGTGGCGCCGCTACACCTGCGGTCCAAGCTCCTGAAAAGGCTCTCATGGGCAAGAAGCGCAAGTTCGGCGACACCATTGAGCAGACCGAAACAGGCGCCGGTATCCAGCTCCGTGATTTGATTCATGTGCTAGATAACGACGGAAGAGAGAAGAAGACGCTCACAGTCATCCTGGCGCGTCTCAAGAACACAGAAAAGGATACTAAGCCTGAGGTCAACAAGGCGGCGCCTGCTGTACCTGGTCCGGGTCTAAGAGCTTAGGCTCTACCTTATTTGCATTATCAGCGTTGGCGTTAAACGGAGGGATGTCAAGTGAAGAGGACAGAACTTGTGACACATTATTTGCATTATATCCCCAAGGGCTGGGGTAAAACTTTCAGTGACGGATGATGAACCGTCGGATCCTTTGGGCTGGCTTGCGTCAAAGCATGTAGCTGACAGATCCCCAATACCAATATTAAGAGCACTTACTGTGTATCATCTCTTCGTTTCATATCTCAAAGTGCGGCACGTAACCATATCGTTGTTGACCTTAGTGGTAGTCAATATGGCCGAAATCTTCGAATTCTACTACCACGGCCAATAGCAAGAATACTAGATTATATCATCTGGCGCTCACGGTTTTTCTTTGTTGTATCATGCCAACGAGGACTGATGATTTGACTGGCGCCAAGCGCGCTCGTAACAGTGATTCGCTGGGACCACTCCGGGGCTGCTGCCTGCTCCTTCCTAGGCTAGGTGCACCGCCCACAAGAGAGCACTCTCCGTGAGTGGGCACCGTTACACCAACATGTACAGCGTGGCGCGCCATCAACGATGAATCACAAAGCATTGGCACGAATGCTCAATGACCCAAGCTTTCCCCACCACGCTACTAAGCATATCATCAGGCAAGTACCCTCGCGTGCAATGTCCAGTGCTCGAGCGCGTCGCACGTTTGTACTACGCACTGCAAGGCCTCTACATCTGCCTAAGTCGCCTTTCCATACGGAGATTTGCCTTGTATCGCGGCGACCATTTCCCATTTACACTAAATTGCTCAGTCCTACAAGAACAATGCACACCCTCAGTGAAGGTAGGCGGTATCCGCATGTTCGACATTCGTTCCAAGGCGCCGATGCTTATTTGAACGCAGGCCCTGACCCTTACAATTATACGAGTGGACGATGGCTCCGTCATGACGAACTCGAGCGAAAGTTTCGCTTTATACAATTCGACTTCAACGCTCTGTGTCGTAGAGTTGTAGCACTATGTCCAGGTGCCCAATCAATCACCTCATATGAGAAGAAAGAAGGCGGAAACAATCGCGTCTTCATATTCCACACTGATAATGCGAAATGCCTCGTTGCAAGACTGCCATTTTCTCAGGCAGGCCCGCCGAGGTATACAACGGGTTCAGAGGTCGCGACTATACAGTATCGTACGTCCCTTCACGACAGATAGCAAAAGAAGAAGCATGACAATGAGATTGGCTGACCTTATGTGCAATTAGTGGAAACCAAAACCAGTATCCCTATTCCCAAAATACTGGACTGGAGCGATGACGCTTCCAACACTATTGGAAGCGAATACATCATCATGGAACACGCACCAGGCGTTTGCTTGTCTTTGAAGTGGCCAGACATGACAGAGATCCAGCGAGCCATGGTCATGAAACCCATTTACTAAAAACTGAAAGAGGCTGCCGATCTTGAATTCCCCGCATATGGCAGTCTCTACCTAACCAACACTTCACATATCAAAGACTCTGCGATACCTCTGGATCCACATTTCTGTATCGGTCCTAATTGCGAAACCATGTATTGGGATTGTGAGCCCACAGAGCCGAGGTACTACCACGCTGTCAACCGAAGTCAAGGGCCTTGTAAGTTACGGTTCATGCAAGCAAGTTGCCAAAAGACTCATGAGATATATAGGGCCCGATCAATCCGCCCATTGCGATGGTTTAATTGACGCAGGGATTTCGAGGCTTCCGCTAGATGCGGTTGACTCGAAGCGACCACACTATCATGGGTCCGTTGAAGACCACAAAGCCTTGTTGGAATACTGTCGCGCAGTGATACAGAAGATGATTCAGGATCCTTCCATGAGCCTGATGGCACAGCCCACCCTATTTCACCCCGACTTGAACATGAGAAATATCTTCGTCTCGGAGGAAGACCCGACTATGCTTACAGCTATAATCGACTGGCAGTCATCGAGCATCAAGCCAGCATTCTGGTACATGCACGAGACACCAGATTTTGCCCGCAAAATCCCGGATCCTTCCGATGAAGACAAATTCGAGCCCGAGAGCGAGAGGCGTGCCAAAGCCTTCAGTTTTCTGGTTCGCTCTCTCCTTCCACCCGCAATGTTAGCGCCTCTAGAAATGGACGAGGCTTACTTTCGGCCTTTTATGTATGGCCATCGCACCTGGGTACATGGCGCTGCTGCCTTTCGAATAGAATTAATACAGACAGCACGGCGATGGAAGGAGCTAGGTTTCGAAGGAGACTGTCCTTATCCTCTACCCAGCCCGGAAGAGTGCGCCGTACATTTTGAAAGCTTCAGAGAGTTTGAAGCGGATTACAAGGCCAAGAAGTTTCTCGCAAGTATGCTGAATGTGGGGCTTGATGGGTGGGTGCCTCCAGAAGAGTTTGAGGCATTGAAACGGGCGAACAAGGAGTTGTTTGCCACGATAGTAGAGGATAGTCGAGGTGCGGAAGGGTCTAGGAATGTGGAGGCCGAGATCAGGGATTTTTGGCTTTTTGATCTAGAGGACTGAGCGGTTTATATGGCGCTGGTCGATCACGATGTACGACGTTGCAGGGGAAGAAGGCATGATAGGAGTCCTACAAACGTGTTAGGTGCTAATACTGAGATTGAATCACCTAGAAGTGGCAGGTCCGCCATTTGTAGCTTAGTATAAATGTCACTTTTGCCTCATATTTACATTCACAGAAACAAGGCGGAAGGGACGGTGAGTTTTCATTGTTGCATAAGAACAAATTTTCTCGTAAGCGAGAAGAATTTGTGGTCTAGGGTATCTAGACAGTTGATTCCAAGTGCCGATACAATCCAAACACAATTACCGTTGGCGGTGTTTGTGACTGCGCCTCCATCTCGTTAAGTCGGCCAAGTCTAGGTCTAAAGACAGACAAACCAATCCTATCTCTCCAAATGCCACTCCGGAATCTCAGTCATAGCCTTCTCGTCATGCGTGGGTCGCAGTACCGGCGTCGCAGGCACGCGCGGCTTAGTACGCGATCGCAGGTATTGAATCACCCTCAACAACAGCTTGGAGTGTGAAGCACGTCCCAAGGTGAAGCGGTCTGTGAGGTCGATGTCTTCCCATTCGTTCATGTCGATCTCTGGGCCGTTTGCGCGTGAAGAGAAGCCTGAAGTTTGCGACTCTGATGTTGGCGTGTCAGAGGACGCGGTGTCGAGGGACGTAGTCGACATGGTTGAATATGTTGATACCGAATACAGTGAAGATTTTGAAGACGATGTCCGCGATGAAGTTCGTGACGATGTCCGTGAAGAAGTTCGTGAT
>Ga0265797_10004312_pt1 | contig 21856 bp, 17 predicted proteins | sample P2T30metagenome_FD_192433 | JGI IMG/M metagenome (GOLD analysis project Ga0265797, IMG submission 192433) | Plant litter microbial communities from East Loma Ridge, Irvine, California - P2 T30 | ecosystem: Environmental > Terrestrial > Plant litter > Unclassified | place: USA: California... | reverse complement strand
GGAGATGGTGATGAGAGGCCGGGGCGCGGCTAGACTTGCACGCTTGGCGTTGTGGCTGGTGCTGCGGCGATGTCATCGTTCAGGCACCGCATTTGAGACCATTCACTTGCGAACGAGACATCTCACCAAACGACCGCCCTGTCCACGTGCATCCTAGACATGTCGTGACACTGAATTCACCGCGAACCCCACACGTATATTCAGACATCTGGAGTCTGTCCCCTCTTCCTCCAAGCCTCATAGCTGTCCACCAGACGCTTTGAGGACAGCGGCGCATACCCATAATGAACCCACACATCTCCCTACCCCGGCCAACAGGCGGTCCCTCGAACTTTGGCTCGACGCCCTCGTCGTCACGGCGGAGTGAAGTCCGCATGCCGCGCTTCTTTAAACGCCTGTTCAAGTTTCCGCAAATGGACTTCGAGATGGCCATATGGGAGATCATGAGCCTGGTAATAGCACCAAAGAAGGTGTTTCGGCAGATATACTACCATGTATGTCTTATCTCTCTATCTAGACAGAGGCTTTGCCTAACACTTGCAGAAACAAACTACAAAAACATACCACCGACCCGACCCATCCTTCACATACCTCCTCTCCTTCCTCCTCACCCTTACATCACTCGCTTGGGGCTTCGCATACGCCAAAGGCTTCACGCAAACACTACACATAACGCTCGTCTTCATTTTCGGGCACTTCTTACTATTATCGCTGGTCACTGCGACACTGTTCTTCTTCCTGGTTGGACGACTACTCGGACCAGGGAACTCGTTGCTCCCCGGCAAGCGGAGAGGGCTGTACAATCTGAACGAGGCAGACGGTGGAAAGGAAGAGCTCGAATTTGGGTACTGCTGGGACGTAGCGATACGAGCGTTCGTACCTGTCTGGGTATTCCTTTATGTTGTGCAATTCTTGTGCATGCCGCTTGTGGGGACGGATCATTGGTAAGTAATACCGATGCCTACCACTGCGGGATTACATACTGATTTCTACAGGATTTCCCTCCTCCTTTCAAATACTCTCTACCTCATCGCACTCAACTACTACTTCATCATCACCTTTCTGGGCTACAATGCCCTACCCTTCCTCCACCACACCGAACTCCTACTCGCGCCGATAGCAGTCACAACAATACTCTGGTTCGCGTCGCTATTCGGCTTCAACATGTCGAAACACTTGGCCCCAGTATTATGGGCTGGCGCAACACTGCGAAAACACCCATAGATTAACACGAGTGGAATTGTACATTGGCTGTAAAGCGTGCATCAACAAAGGAAAAGGCAGTGGATTAGAAGCACAGCAGCTCGGGCACGGCGTTTGGCGTATCAGCGGGCCACCAAGTCCGAACACAGATCCTGGTTTGTTCGTAATTCATAGCATTTTCAGCGAGCGTGACTCGAAATTTTGCTTGTCTAGATGACAACATCTCTTTTCCCTCCGTCTGCAACCACGTTTTACATCTGCTCTGACCTAGAGATTCCCTTAATGCTTTCAACCTATGGTTTTCAACGAAGCAGTCTTTTACATCGTTTCGAAATAATTCTTGCACACTCCACCCGTCCTCGCCCTATATTCTGAGCAAGCGGACCTTGCCTCTCACACGACCAGCAAAAAAAATAGATCGTCACGCCGCCTATAGTGAACTCGCCGAAACTAAAAATGCCAAAAGAAAAACATTCCCGTGTGTAAGTATCGCCAATGTGAAGATTTAGTAAAACAACACCGGACACGACGTCGACGAGTGGATAGATATACTACCCAGGGGCCAGCTGAGAGTATCAAACTCATTCACTCACTCACTCCCTCACCTACTCCCCTCAAAGCCCCATTCCCCGCGCCCACCACCACCAAAAGAAGAAACAAGAACAAAAGAAGATGTCTGAAGAACTCCCAGACCGAGATTCGAACTCGGGTCACCGGCGCATACTTGACAGTGGAATGACAAGCCGGTATACTAACCCCTATACTATCTGGGATGTTTGATTGATTGATGGGAGAAATGTGGGTTGAGAGATAGATATTGGAGGTAAAGAGAGAGGGGTAATCGAGATTGTGTTGGAAGTGAGGTTTTTTTTGGGAAGGTGGAGAAGTAGAATTGGGAGGGTGAAGGCAAATGCACGGTGTAGGACATGGATGGGGTACATTAGGTTATGTGGAGTGGAGAAAACGCAGTACTGTTAGCATCTAAGTTTGTGGATGTGAGAAACGCAATGAGAGTTGAACATGTGGTGTGATGATAGACGTGATAAGATAGCGAGGTTTTTTCTACGGTGTTCGTACATTTCTCCTCGACGTATATACACCCGAAATCTTGGACTATATCCTACATGTACACATTGCCAACCAAGTGCAACGCCACGCAATGCACACCAACCCTTCATCTACCCATATATATACACACACCATATATCTTACACATACACTTACAACCTCCTCTTCTCCGCCTTCTCCTCATAACACTGAATCCTATCCCCGACCTTGAACTCATCCCAGCCCTCAAAGCTGATACCGCACTCCGTGTCTTTACGCATTGTCTCGACGTCTTTCTTCTGGTTCTTGAGGGACGAAATAACACCTGCAACACAACATTAGCAACCCATCCAAGTGACTCAAATAGGAAGGGATGATAAAACTTACCATCATGCACACACTCCTCCCCCCTCCAAACCTTCGCCTTATTCCCCCTCTCAACCTGCATATTCCTCACCTTACTCCCAGCAACACGCAACTTCTTCTTCCCACCCACCCCAATATCAAAGCACGCAGCAACCTCTGCCTCGCCCGTGACCTTACTCACAATCTTAGGCGGCAACTTCGCCTCGAGCATTTCCTTGACCGTCTCAACAACCCTGTATATGATATTACTATCCAGAATCTTCACGCCTTTATCCTCGGCCTGGCGCGCAACCTGCGGGCCAACAAGCGTGTTGAAATTCACAATGTGACCTGAGGCGTCGGCGGCGTGCTGGACGTCGAATTCGCTGGGTGGTCCGACGCCGTGGCGGAGTATGCGTGTGCTGATTTCGGCGTTGCCGAGCGCGGAGATGGAGTCTACGACGGCTTCGACGGAGCCTGAGACGTCGCCTTTGACGATGAACGAAATTACCTCGGGGCCAGATTTCTTGGTAGCTTCAGCGAGAACATCTGGAGAAGTAGTGGGGTCTTCCTCAGTGCTGTTCTTAGCAGCTTCCTCAGCTTCTTTCTCCGCCTCCCTCTTCTCGTTCTCGAGCCTGCGCGCCTCGTTGATGGCGTCCATGTCGCGTGCCATCTGGAGCCGCTCGACTTTGTCGACGCGCAGTTCAGACACGGACGTGGCATGCTGTTCGTCGTTGGCCTGCAGGACTTCGTCGCCCGCAATGGGCTGATCGCGCCAGGCGTCGACTTCGACGGCAATACCAGGCCCGGCTTCTTTGACGGTGACGCCCGCTTCGTTGCGCAGGCTGCGCACGCGGGTCCAAGTTGTGCCTGCGACGAGAGTGGTGCCGGGACGGAGGGTGCCGTTGCGGACAAGGACCGTGGCAACGCGGCCGGACTTCTTAGTCGTACCTTCGAGAACCCAGCCTGAGACTGCCGCTTTGGGGTCCGCGCGGTGGTCAAGGAGCTCGGAGAGGGTGGAGATGGCTTCTTCGAGGTCGGGAATGCCTTGGCCTGTCTTGCCGCTGACACATATGGCCTGGACGTCTCCACCAAAGTCTTCAATCTCAATGCCGTGGCGGCCAAGGTCGAGCTTGACGGCCTCGGGGTCTGCTTGTGACTTGTCAATCTTGTTGATGGCGACAATCAAAGGCACCTTGGCTGCATGTGCATGCTTAATGGCTTCAATGGTCTGAGGCATGACAGAGTCGTCGGCTGCTACGACCAACACGACAATGTCAGTGACATTTGCTCCTCGGGCACGCATCGTCTCGAATGCAGAGTGGCCTGGCGTGTCCAGGAACGTGATCTTCTTGCCGTTCGCAAGAGGCACGCTGAAGGCACCAATGTGCTGTGTGATGCCACCAAACTCCGTAGCCGCAACACTCGTGGAGCGCATGTAGTCCAGGATCGTAGTCTTTCCGTGATCAACGTGACCCATGATAGTGACCACGGGCGGTCTCGCAGGCAGCTCCGCGTACTCTTCAGGGGAGACTTCTGGCAGCGGGTACAGGTCTCCGTCTTCCTCCTCGTTCAGAAAGACGGGCTCGAAGTTGTATTCCTGAGCAATAAGACCAGCGTGCTCGGCGTTCAGGATGTGATCGTTCTGCACTTCTTCAAATCCAAGCTCTTCCAGCTTAACCACCAATTCTTCTGCTCTCAGCTTCAGCACGCCAGCGAGATTGGCCACACTGATGTACTGCGGGAGATGAATGGGCGTAGGTTCGGCCTTGGCCATCTGCGCAGCCTTCTTCGCTTCCGCACGCAGTCGCTTCCGCTCTGCCTTGCCGACGACGCGCTCCTCCACTTCCTCGTCCTCTTCCCGCATGACGCGCCGGCCCCTGTTCTGTCCACCGCGTCGCCTCTCAGGCTGCTCGTAGCGGTTCCTGACCTCCTGGACCTCATCCAGGTCAAATCTGCTGCGTCGTCGGTCTCTGTTCTGCCCCAGATTACGAGCCCTTTTGTCCGCCTCTTCCTGGACTGTCGGAGCGCGCTGCACGACCTCCGGCTTGGCTTCGTCGCGCACGTTCCACTTCTGCTCCGCATCTGCTAGCGATACAGTCTGTTGTGGCTGTTGCGGCTGCTGTGACTGTGGTGGCTCCGGCTGCACCCGCCGTGTCACAAGAGGTTCGCGGACAACAGGTTTCGACGGGCATGTATTGCTCACGTGGTCGACGGAACCGCAGTGCCAGCATTTCCTTTGGACATTCGCGTTTGTGTTCCTTGCGAGCGGCTGATATGGTCTTGAGGGGCCTGTAGTTGCGGTGTTGCCCAATAACTTGCTGATCTCGTCCTGGTCCAACTGGGCCCTCTTTGGTGCAGGTCTGGTCACCTGTGGGGGTCTTTGCTCCCGAGGTTCGAAAAATGCGCGCTCAGACTGGGGCTGATTTCGTCGCCGCAGATGCCCTGCCCCAAACGCTGGTGACTCCACTTGGGGCGTCGAGTCCATGTTGACCCTAAATCTATTCTGCGGCATAGAGGGCGCCGGCGGTCTGTATGTCGTGAAGCCACCTGCATCTGAAGTTGTCACTCGCCGAGTAGGCGGTGGTGCGTATCGGTCTCTGTTCTGATTGCGCCCCGGATCGTCATAGAGTCCCCCTCTGTTCGGCGGCCGTCTTTCATAGGGTTGCTGTCGGGGCTGTTGCGGTGACTGCGTGCCCAGAGACGCCCTCGCCCTCTGTGTCGGCGTCATGTATCCTCCTTGTGCCTGTTGCACGGGCGGCGGCCGAGTGGTGGGAGGCGGTCGAGGGGCGGCAAAGGCAGCGCTGGCGGCCAGTTGCTGTCGCATGCGCTCCGCCTGCGACATTGGCTTCGGCCGCTCATTTTCGTCTTTGTACAGCTGCGCTCCGGCCGACTGGGGCGCTCTGCTCGACGAATTGAGCTGCCGTCGTTGGCTCCCGCCTGCGATGGCGAGTTGACGAGTGGCGCAGAAGATGCATACATCGCGGGTGGACGATGCCTGTCATGCAATTAGCCACTATTTGATGATGGTATAGAATGTAACCGTAGTCCTACCCTTAGTCCGCGTGCTCTCCGCATGGTCGGTGTGTGACGTGATGGTTGGCAGACGTATTGAAGCCCGTTCAAAACTTTTGGTCATTGAAGGTCCCTGTCGATGCACTAGCGCACCGCCACTGCATGCCACTTCGTCAGCACGTTCACATGCACCAATTCGAAGCACATGCATTGTTGTAATGATTCATTTTTCCGGATCCCATAAAATTTAGGTAAGACGCCATGATGAAGTCGAGTGAAGCCCGCCATCCAACTAAGTACAAGAAGTGGTATACACAATCATCAACAGCCGTAATCTTGTGCACCCATTCCATCCCATGCCCATTTTGCTGAAACAGATATTCCCGTGGTATCAATCATCACTCTTCCGTTCCCTGCTCATCTACATAACATACAAGAGATCCGTATCTGCAACGACTGTTAGCAGAGTATTTCATGGTGAGGACATTGGTCCGACTTACTCAAAGGATGACTGCAGCTCAGTTGCGGCTTCTGCTGATACTTGCCCTCAAGCTCCTCGCGAATGCTGTTCAGCAGCTGCACATAGCTCTGATTCGGGTTCTTGCGCAGCGACGTGATAAAGGCCCAGGACATTGCGCCCGTCGCCTCGCCACCAATACTCGCATCAGCACTATCCTCTCGTTAGTACACCCTTTCCAATCATAATAACTGTCAAGAGCACTCACGAAGTCTGCTGGTCCTTGCTGCCACTCCACATAATAACATCCGCGGGACTCGTCTTCGTCCGCAGATTCTTCTTGTACACATCGTCCCCGCTAATCGCCTTCTTGAACAAGCTCGTCGCGCCGCCAATCATGCTACCAATATCGCCTCGCGCGTAACTCGACACAATACCAAGCAGGCCCTGGCCCGCCTCCTTGGCCAGATTTGGCTCCTTGAGCACACCCTGCGTGCTGTAGATGTACGGCAAGTCGAGCGCGGATCCAGAGTGGCACGAATCGAAGATGGCGGTTAACCGCACACCAGGCTGCAGAGGACTGACCATGATGCGGTGCATTTCGTCGTCGACAATGTGGCCTGCGGTGCGGAAGTCGACCGGGTAGACAACTTCGTCGTAGCCGTCGTCCTCGTCGCCGTCTAGATCCTTAGTCTGGCCGCCGTGGCCCGAGTAGTGGAAGAAGAGAGAGTCGTTTGGACGTGCGTCTTTCACGAGCCAATGCATCGCGCGCAAAATGTTCGCTTTAGTGGGCTGGCTCATTGGATTCTGCTGGTCGTCTGTGAGGGTGACCATGTCTTCGCGCTTGTAGCCGAAGAACTCGTTGAGATACGAGCTCATGTTCTTGACGTCGTTGATGCATCCGCGCAGTTGGCCGCGCTGGCCGAAGTAGTTGATGCCGATGAGGAGTGCTTTTCGTCGACCGTTGCAGGCGGAGTACTGGAAGGAGTAGCCGTTGGGCGCGCCGTGGCCGAATTGCTGTGCGCCCTGTGGTGGTGGAGGTGGTGCACCTTGGTTGCCGTGTGTCCATGCATTGCTGTTTGCCGTGGGCATCACTGGTCCGCCTGTTAGCTTGCATGTCTTTCTACCGGCTTAATGGTTCTTACTTGGTCGAGGAGGCTGCCCTTGTTGGGGCGGAGGCGGGCCATAGTTTCCATACTGCTGTGGTGGTGGTGGTCCCTGTGCCAATGTCAGCATATCCCAGCTTACTATATCCACACCGACTTGATGCCGATATCTCCAACACGCACCTGGTTGTATCCGTACTGCTGTGGTGGGGGCGTCGGTTGCCCGTAGTTGTTGTACTGCGGTTGTCCGTATCCTTGCTGTGGTGGTCTTCATCATGTCAGCTTCTCTCAAGCTTCAAGCCTCAAAGAACTCACGGAGCGCCATAATTCTGCTGTGGCGGAGGTGCACCGTACTGCGGCTGCTGCGGTGGAGGCGGGCCGTAGTTATTGCCACCGTGATACTGTTGTCCTGGATAGTACGACATAATGATTGTAGTTGCTGGTGAGGCGTGGAGCTAGGTGGTGTGGTAGCACGCGCGTACAAAGCCGGAGACCGGAATCAAGAGGTGATGTATGCGGCCGTGATTCCCTCGTTATGATGTCAATGCGAGGGTCGCAAGTGGCGGAGGAAGAGTTTTCAGGTCGAGTCGACAATACACAAGCTGTACATAGACAAAGTCGTCTGATCTTGCGGCTGACACACAACGGCACGTCTGCGTCGAAGATTCGGGCAAGCTAGGAAGGTAGGCGGGGTTCTCAAGGCTGAAAGATGACAACAACCGAGCTGCAAGACTAGGATCTGGCCCCGTTGTAGCCGTTCGCTTGAGCGTGCTTCCGGACAATCTGAGGTCGAAGAGGGCAAGACGCGTGTTGATCTCCCGCCCGTCGCTTCTTCGAGATATATCAGTTTTAGAGCGTCTTGTTTGTGAACTTCAGGGGCTACAGGGCAGACGGAGATAAGAAAAGGGAAAAGAAATGTTGTCGGCACGGAACCTTGTACACGGCGCGCGCGTGGGAGTGAAGAGAAAGGGTATAGAATGTGGGTCCATGGCGTTGCGGGCGCATGTCTTCACAACGCCATAACTCTGCTTCTGGTAGTCGTACCACACACGCACGCTTCAGTCGACTTGAGCCACGATAGACCAAACAGTCGAATACACACAGCAATCATCAAACACCCACGATTCCCAATTGCTGACTCCCATTCAAGACACTTCACCCAATTCATTTCCCCCACCCTCCCCATCTGCACGCCACCATCCCCGTTCCTCATCCCTTCCCTCATCTCGCCCCCAATTCGCCCATCCCTCCTCCAATCCCTCCTCCAATCCCTCATCCCCCAAAAAAAACCCTCTTCCCAATCCAGCACAAAACGTGGCCGTGCAATCCAACCCAACGTGGGACACTACGCGACAACGGGGATGCCGAACCGCTGGCACACCTCGAAGGGTCGTGACCAGCACTTTTTCAAGCGAAGCAATGGGTCGTGCACGTTACACAACGGGCCATACGGGAAACACACGCTGACAGTACAACTAAAGCGGTAAAGACGCACATGCAGCCTCACCCCTCCCCAATCGCACATCACTAACCCATGTCCTTATTCCCAATCCCGCATCTCAGCTTCCCCAATCCATCAATCATGCATCTACGCGACACCCCCATCGCGTAGGTATGTACACCACGGGCCCAAGCTCTCGATGCGTCAACTTCGCGGTGTTGATAATTTTGGCGCTAGAGTGTTCTAGCCCGAAGATGTGGCTTGCGTCGCGAACATCCAGCGACCAGAGTGATTGGACGCGAGAGTATGGAGTTGACGACGGGCAAGATGTGTTCAGGCGCAATGGGCTTTGATACTTGGAGGAAATGTGCATGCATGTAGATAGACTTTGTGCGTCGAGCTGAGCGATTACAGCGTACGTCGTCGAACGTTAGTCATGGACGTGGAAGCGGTAGACACGTTGGACTGCACCGCACCAGCTTGTGGCTGTTGAAGCTGAACACAGCTGTCATGCAGTGCAGAGACGAGAACAGCATCGTTAGACGTACGGCATGACGTTGGAGCACCAAGACACACACGATCCCAGCTGGGAATAAAAAGTTAAATAGTAAGTTAACAAGTGAATTAACTTATGTATTCGAATCCGGGGTATAATGTATAGAGTCGGCCCTATGTCTCCTCTTCCACTCTCAGAAATGCAAAATGCAAGCGCTTCCTTTCATCTCGCGCCCCAAGAATGTCTCTAATCCCCAACGAATCCCCGTCCTGCTGTCGTATCAAGAAACAAAGAAAACGATAATAAAAAAAAATCGTAACATGCCAATTCGTCGCAAAGCATAAAAAGTGAAGAAGAGCAGGAGTATTACAACAAATATCATTACTCAAGCCACAGAATGAGGCCGCTGCCTCAAACTCGGCTTCGAAGAATGAAGAAGACGTAAATGCCGCATCGTGCGCCGAAGAGGCGTGAGACCTGCAAAACCAAAAAAAGAACATCTCGTCAGTACAACGCCATGTTAAAACAGATGAGAAGAGGGAAAGAGAGAGAAAAGTGATCATGCGGAAGTGGGGATATGCTTGCTCGCACCATCAACACCAGTAGCCTGCGCAGCTTCCTTTTCGGCTGCTACTTCTTTCTCTTCAGCGGCCTCGCGCTCAGCGTAGATCTTTTGCTTCTGGATCTGCGCGGCTGAGAGGGTGTCGATGTAGGTGCGGAACTTGACAATTTCGCGGAGGAGATATTGGGATTTGCGCTCCCAGTTGGCATGGGCCCTGGCTGCGTTGGGGTGCCGAGGAGAGAACTGGTGTATCGTTAGCATACGCTCAAGCACCAATAAATGCTCAAACTTACAGCAATGAGCAAAGGAGCCCTCAATTCATTGTGATAGCCTAACTCGCCCTCGATGTTTTTGACGTAGTTGGACAAGGCTCTCAGCTGGTCCACCTCCATGAGGGTGCTAGCCATCATGCTACAAGTGGGCGGCGTCCAGTCATTGAGGTTGATCTTATCACCCGGGAGTCTAGCCTTGGGTGTGCCTGTGGCATGGTCCATGGAGCTACGCAGCGAGCTGGTCACACTTGGACGGGGCATGTGGCCTTGCACTGATGGCGAGCTGTCCTGTCGTATGAGCGCAGGATTGATGACGTTCTCGCCCCAGCCGTATTCCATGCTGCTGACACCACCCATCAATGGCTCCTTGGACAGTCGCGCAGACCAGTAATTGATGGTCATGACGAACTCGCGGACAATGTCTGGCGTTCCAACCTGGAAGAGATGGACTGCACCATTTGGAAGCGATAGCGCAAGCACATGAGGCCGTGTTTTGGAGTATCCTGGAGGTGGCAGTGCGCTGGCTATGGTTTGTCGAAGCGGCCAGCTGTCGAGTGCTTCTGCGTTGTCCATCCAGTTGCCACCACCAACAACGGTACCAGCGGATGGCCGAACCTTGTTCTTGTTCCGCACCGATTTGGAGTTCATGCTGAAGGAGAACAGGCGCATGGAGCCTTTCTCCACGACAGCAAAGCATTCAGTCCAAGCGCGATCCTTTGCCTTTTTACCCGCAACATCTAGATGATGCTTGTGCTTCATGATACCCTCCTTTGCCCATGGCGCACCTACGAGCTCTAGAGTCTCGTCTTCCATAAGCGGAGCCACACGCGCAAACTCCTCATCGCTGGCAATGGTCATGCCTTCCTCGCGAATGATAGCTTGACTCAGCGCATTTGCGAAACCGATGGCTTGCTGGTAGTCTCCAGTCTGGAAGTGCGAGCCGAGAGAATCCATCGACATGGAGGTGCCAGTCTTGCCGTATGAGTATCGGCTCCAGGTACTTGAACCAGCGGGGCTCCATACAGAGCCATCGTCTAGGCTGGTACGACTGGAGGCGACGGTAGATGAAGGGTACAACTTCTGCCTCGACCGATTCTTAGAGGTCCAGCGATTACCCACACTTCGGAATTCGCCTTGTGATCGCCCACGATAGCTCGCATTGTCCGATGGAGCTTTGCTGAGCATGCTTGGCGTACGGCGTAGCATACCACTCACTGACAGGTTATTCGACGATTGCTGTGGATGTAGCGCTGCCGCCGGCGCACCATGGAGAGGTAGACGCTGCTTGCGGATCGCATCGTAAAAGTCCTTCAAAACGATCTCGATCTGGAATTCCCAACCTCGCATTGGGCCGTTATATGGGGCATTCACCAACATGTTCGCCTCGGAGGTGACAGAGTCGACACCTTCTGAATTGTTCCTCACTGGTGGCCTGAGGGACAAGCGACTTCTCGACCTCTTACTTTCTGCAGTCTCCTCGGTTGTCTCAGTTGGGAAAAGCCCGATATCGGCAGTTGGCGAAACCGGCTCTGACTTGTCGTTCCATGGCAAAGACGGTCTGCGGAAGTGGGTCGATTGCGGGCGTAGGGTCTCTCCTTCAGCAGACTTGACAGCGTCTTGGCACACGCGGACGACGGTAGGGAGTGTGTTTCGGACAAACTGACTGCGCGTCATGCGAGACTCGATTTCAGCCATGTGAAGATCGGTGTTTAGCAATAGAATCGAGTAGCAGATGGTGTGCACCACATCGACAGCCTTGAAGCCGTGGTTTGGATTGCACTCACACCACCTCTCAGACAGACTCATGAGGATGCGGTCGACTTGCTGGGTTTCGGCTTTCAGTACGAGTTTGCCGCACATGTCTCGCATGGCGCCTAGTATGTTAAAACCAGCCCAGTCGAACAGATCCATAAAGGCCTTGCGTGTGCGTGTGCCTTGAAGAGTGACATCACCCAGAACCGTAGCTGCCTGCGCCTTCTGTATGGAGGAGTCGTCGCCAATGAAGATCTGCAGAGCGCGCTCTCTATCCAAATCGGTGGGCTCGGTGTGCTGCAAGCGGTCCTCCACGATAGATGGCATATTGTCGGCATCCCGGCTTTCGACCTGCACTATAGGTAGACTCGTCGCAGAGTGGAAGACATCGTTTGGAGATATGGGAGAGTTCTCATCTGGCGACTTGACGAGCGACTTCTGGGACGAGCGAGCACCTTCCAAGGGCAGATTGAGGTCGTCGGCAACATCGTTGTCTGTCGTGGTGTCGAGCCAAACGCGCTTCGCGGCCGGACTGGGCTCTCGACTCGTGACCTTAGTAGTCCTGGGCGCAACAAGCCAGCCCTCGTCCTCCACTTCAGACGCGGATTGTGTGGTTGACGTGCCCAGTGAAGATTTCCTCGGCTGGTTGGGCGGCATGGGGAACAGTAGCTCCGGATCGCTCTTGCTTTCCGACTCAGACTGATGGGCTGAGGAAGAAGTGGGACAGGTGCTGGGTCTGCGCGCTTCGTCCGCGCCGCTGCGCTCACCTGTCGGGGACGCACGACCACTGCGGTCTTCGTTGCAGCTGCTGCTGTCTGCAAGGAACGTGTCTTCTCGCGGCGTAGGGGCGACTGCCTTGCCTTTCTTGACCTTGAGCTTCATCTTCGTTGGACTGTCAGGACTCGCGAGGTGCGTGACCTTGACGTGCTGGCTCCTCGCAGACGGTGGTGTGTGGTCGCCGCCACGCGAATTCGCATTCACCGTGCGCACAGTCGCGTCCCTATGCGGCCGGTAGCCGGGTGAAAAGCCGTGGGGCCGCTCGCCGTTTGCCGCATCGTCTGACGGCTGGTCTTCTCGAGATTCGTAGAACTTGTCGCCATTGCGGCCGCCGTCGAGGTAGGGGTTCATAACCTTGCGCAGACTGCTGGCGCCGGGACTGGGGTGCGAGGGTAGTATTGGTTTGGATGGCGGAGTGAAGTCGAGTGCCATGACGGGAGGCTTGGTGTTCTCGGACATGGACTTCTTTCGGCGCCTGAAGAATGATGAGGGCTTCTTGGCTAAAACTGGCGGCACAGGGGGTAGGAGATCTCTCTGCGACTGAGACGCAGCGGTTTGGCCCCTCGACGAGGCCTTGATCTGTGTAGCAATGTGGCTGCTGTTGCTTGGCGTCGTCCGAGGCCGCGCTTGGGAATATATGGAATCGATGTCTGGCAGTTTCTGCTTGGCCGCGGGTGACTCTGGCAGTGGCGCATGCGCGGTGGTGGGTGCACTCGAGAGGTGTGGCTGCGACTTGGTCGAGCTCCCCCCAAAGACGCGCCGGAAGAAGCCCGGACGCTCCTTGGGTGCTGCCGAAGGCATTTGCGGTGGGTACGGTGCCTTGCGCGTGCTCACGTTGGGTGATGGCGCGGACGGGTCTGGTATCGAGGGCACGGGCGGCAGGTCGCGCAGGGTGCTCGCATTCACAAACTCCTGCGCCTGCGCCCGCATGTCCGGCTCGACCGTACTCTTGTTCTTGCGCAGCGTCTTGTAGCTGGTGTTGGAGCGCATGCTGCCCCGGCGCCGCGGCTCCGGGACCTGCGGGGCGGCGTAGCTGGGCTGTGGAGGGAAGAGCGGCGACTGGGGAAGCTCTTGTTGCGCAGCTCTGCGTGGGCCGCCCGGTATGGTGGGCTCGGGCGCCGCGTCGTAGTCATCGGCGTAGTTCTGGTAGGCGACCCGGCCCCTATCCAGGACGGACTCGACCTTCACCGGCACCACCCGCGTGCGGTCGCCAACTGTGCTGTGGTCGAAGCTGGCCGAGCGCTTCCCGAAGCCCAGGCGGTGGTTGCCCAGCACGCCCGCCTGCCCAAAGTCCATGCTTGACGAGCCGCTGCCCTTGCTACTCTTCTTGCCGGCGCCCCTCGCGTGCCCGGCCGGCTGCTGATACTGCCCGTACGGCGTGTTGTTTTGCCGCACGCTGCCCTTCCGGCTCATGGGCAGCCCGACCGTGTTGCTCGAGTTGCTCCGCCGGGCGCGGGACGGGGTCGCCGTGTATCGCAGGGACTCCTCCGGGTGCAGGTCGTAGTCGGAGGAGCGCGACGACGTATGCGTGTGGCCGCGGTGACGGCTGCCCGGTGGGCGGTAGGAGTTGTCGCGCAGAAAGGAGGAGTCGTCCTCGCCGTACTGGACGTACTGCTGGCTGGACGCGCCGCCGAACATATGCCCCGTCGAGAACTGGTCCAGCGAGAGCAGCATGTTGTCTACCACCGAGTCCCTCACGGTGGCTCCCCCAAAGGACAGGTCGTGCGAGTCGCGCGAGTCGCGCAGCTGGTTCCGCGCGGTGCCGTCTGCCCTGGCGCTGTCTACGGGCGTGGCATCGTCGAAGAAGGTCTCCTGCTTGGGCTGATTCGTGTTGAGGGCTCGCATGGGCGCGCTCTGCTGTTTGTACGTCCGCGAGGAGCCTGTGGGTGTCGACGGCCGCTCGTCGCTGTCGGGTATCATTTGCTGCATGCTGGGCGGGGCGTACATGGCCACAGGAACATGCTCCGACTGCTCTCGCGCTGCACACGGGTCATGTACAGCTGTTGAGGCTTCGCTTGCGGCTTGAGCAACTGGCTGCACGCAGGTGCGGCAGGGACGGCAACCTTATTCTGTTCTAATCTGGGGTCACGGTTACGACCAAGGCAGGCGCATGGTACTAGTAGGGACGCGCAGGAATCCAGTCGTTCAAACTGCGTCGGTAGGGTCGTGTGGAGTCTCGTGGCTGCTTCAGGGGTTCTCTGATCGTCACCAAACGGTGTTGGTGAAGCACGAAGCCAAAAAGATCGCTCGGCCTAGGTTAGCACTGGTGATCGTGCTGAGACTTGAACAGGCGTGACAACACAGTGCAGCAACGAAGTGATATGATGCCGATGCCCAACACTCAGCTGCGCTCAGCCAGACGCTGAAAGGAGACGAGCATCAACATTGTTCGTCGACGCAGGAGAAGCGCGACTAGGAGCTTTTCCAGATCAACGTGCAGCTGTTCAATTCCGAATCCATCGCCTGCATGGGCATCCTTGCGCGTCTGGGCGACCACCACCAACGCCACGAGTCAATTGGTCCCTCGCAGGAACTCTGCTTCAAATCTCGCCCTGCGCCTGGGTCGTCGTCTGCAGGTTCTCGACGATGCTGACTCTCGCCCTCCCGCGCCGTGCTATCTAACAACCTCCTGAAACACACGCATGCGTGGTACAGCCGCTAATCAGGTACGCGAAGCTCTGATCACGAGTTCAACTTCGCCAAAACACCCCTGCTTGGGGACACACACACGCACCGCAAGTGAACAGCCACACCCCGGCTGCGGTGCTTCAATCGGATGTCCGTCGACCGATCCGTCACTGGTCAACTTAAAACGTCGGTATATTGTTATCCCTGCTTGGAGAGATGAGTGAGCTGCGTGCCTCGCCGTGATAGGCCAGCGCACTTGGAGATAGTGAGGTCGACTAGAAAACCGGTATGTTCATGAATGACAAGCTCTCAGGTGATGATAATCTGCATTGTTATTTGCAAAGTCTGTTTCCAGGCCATCCTGTCGACCTGCATGTTCTGAGACAACCGATCGCACCTTCCACCGCGCATCAGACATTGCCTTGGCATTTCTTCCCGCTGCGTTTCGATCTCCGCAAGCCTCTGCATACACAGCGCGGTATCGGCAACCACAAAATGGTTACCAACATTTCCATTGTTTCTTGGTCCTCAGCAACTCTGAAACCAACACCACATGCGCGCCATACGCCCCGGCCCAACATTGCGTTGACCACATGTAAGACAGATGACGGTAACTCTCCGAGTCCTATGGTCTCTCGTACCTGAGGGCGTTTCCGCTCGCTTAATGCGGCAGGGTTGAACCCTACACGCCGCGGATCGCGAGCGGACCTGCTGTTCAGAGTCACAACGCCGAGATGATGGACATTTCTTCGTCGACATCAACTTGTCATCAATCAATCTGAATCTTCACCCGCTGCAGGAAAAATAATGCCGATTCGACACACAGCCGCCAGACACGCTTTTCTTCCCCGCCACTCGGCTGTGCATGAGGGCATTTAGCCACGCGGTTCTTGATGCCGTGGCCCTGCGCGGGAGATTTCGGTCTTTGCCTGCTGTTATTCTTATAAGCTTCGCTATTACAGGGAGTAGTAGTAAAACTCCGCGAACCTGGATTGAGGAGCGTTGCGGGAGTTCGAGATACGCGAGGGTCTGAAACCTCCGCATATGTCAGGCCAGATAAGATGTGCTACTGTGATCCTTCGACCAGTGCAAAGGATAGGACCGGTCCGATCGACGTCAATGTTAACGACGAGGATCCACAGGACTTTTGGGATGGCGTATTGGGCCATGTTGTGTCTTCACTTCCACTGGTTGAGGCACATATCTGGTTCACCATATGAACTACATTCAGCAGAGCAGTCAATGCATGCATTGAAGAGCCGTAGCAAGAGTTGCTAGGTACTGTAACAGTACCCGACTCTATCTAGACCTTGTCGAAGCTCGGCCAGGCGGCCGTTTACCGTATTCGATTGGCTCGAAGTCATAACACTTGGACACTTATCAGGTCTATTGCCGAACGCTGTCTATTGTATGTGGTTGTTATAACATCCCACTAGATCTTGAAACGTTATGACCTGCAGTACAGTATTCGAGCACTTGCGTCAATGCTCGAGATGCGAATCTTGCTTACATTTAATAGTTTTCCATATCTTGAAACCAACAATGCATACCATAAACCATGATGATGACTTGGGCCACGACTGACCCCATTTCCAGACGCATCACTCAAGCATCAACACTACGCTGTGTGTCCCCAACTCTGCCACTCCTATTCTCCACCTTCGCCTCATCCATCAACCTCCTATAGTCCGCCTCGTCCATCTTCACCCTAAGGTCAAGCAGATATGCCACCCACGCCGAGCCTTTATACACTAGACACAAATCAATCAGGCCATACGAGGTGATGACGATCCACTTGCTCGAGCCATTGATGTATATGAAAATGCCGAGGGCGATAGACACGGCAGTACATAGGACAAATTCGACGAGTGAAATCCAAGTTGTGACTTTCAAGGTGGGTTCTTCGCTGGAAAGTGCGTGGTACGAAGCCATGAGTTCGGTCTTGAGATTGTCCTTGGTATAGTGTTGGCTTGGTGAAGATGCGGCGGTTTGCTTCTTGGCGATGGATTTCGTCTCGAGGTAGTAGTAGCGCTGGAGTTGGGGTAGGAGTTTGTCGTATTCGCGGGTGCTTTGGGTGCTGCCGTACGGTGCGAGATTGGAGAGCTCGATCTGCTGGTTGGATTTGCAATTGGTCAAGGGCCAGGTATCGGAGCTGTGTCGATGGAGACTGGGTCCGGATATTGCTTGATCGTAACGCGTTGCTGGTTTCTCGAGTGTGGACTTGGAGTGGGCTGGCTCGCCCTGGACCTCTGTATTTTGTAAGCATTGGAATTGCTAAGGGCCAGCGAACACGGCATACCGTGATAAACTTCGGTAGCACTCAATATTGGAAGAACGAGCAGGAAGATCGGTGTAATCTGCCCAAAGCTCAGACTTGAGTCTATTACCACCGGCTCGCCCGTTTTCCAGCGGTTCAAGTATAGCTGAGTGAAGCCAAACGCCATCATGAAGGCGTGCATTGGAGCAAGAGAAAGGAATGATCGGCTATAAGTGCCCGAAGCGCGGACGACGACAAGCCAATGGCGTTTAAGGCCCTTGCTAGCCACAATCTTCTCGAGTTGCCGACGACGGAAAAGGGAACGGTGCTCCTTCTTCTGCTCATCAACAACATAGTCCAGCTCTTCTTGAGTGGGCTTCAGCGCTCTCCGGTGTCGCCAAGTCTGAAGACGGAATAGAATGCGTCGCAGACGTCCTGTTTTGCCTTCGTCTCTTTTGTAGGACCGAGCAATTCGTGCAATGTAGAGCCACATTAATATGCTGCCTGTAGTGACAGCTGATGAAATATCGTAGCCATCGAGCCCAGAATCTCTGTAGGAGCGAATCTCTTTAAATAGCGCGAAGGTGCACTGAACTGGAATAGTCGCATCGTCGGATGCCATAGACATCAGAAGGGAGTACATAAGCAACAACAGAAGTGCCACCATGCCAAAGACTCGCCAGCTATGCACCACGCCATGTGTGATGAAGTATTCGCGCAAACAGTCGAGTGTAGCGAGATGAGTCGTCGACGAGAACCAGGCGAGTGAAAAGGCGAGCTGAAATTCCCAGACAGTAAGTGTGCACTGGTTGGCAACGGCAGCGATCAGGATCGCAAGTCCAGTAGCCAGTTGCTGGTCACTTAGCGTGAGCACGAATCGCTTAAGGACTTCCTCGCGTTGCTTTTTGGTGAGCTTTTGATGCGGTTTAGACTGCTTCCCAGCACGAAAGATGTTTTTGACTCGCCCGTACAAAGATCGCAAACGTGCCATGTTCTTTGCAGATGGGAGAGAAGCATTGAAACTAGCGATGACCATCCTATCTGTCTCGTTTAGATACCTGTAAGATAAACGTACGAAGTCAGCTGGGTGTTTGTCTTAGACACAGTTACGTACCAGTCCGGGAGAGAATCGGACAGATAACCATAGACGATGGCAGCGATGGCCAGTATGGCCGACACGAGGTATGCATATAGAACCTATATCAAGTCATGTGAGCTCAGCAGGCTACAAACGCACAGATCCATTTACTCCTGGGCCCGCAATGTCCGTCGTCGCTTTGATCGTAGGCTGCGATGTGCAATTCAGCGCGGCACATTTACCCATGCTAAAGCTCGCTGGGCGTCGGTCGTAAGGGGCGTGAGGAGGATACAGTCATTGGTAGGAAGCAATAATCGATCACCTCAACGGGGATGTCTTCTTCATCGCGGAACGGGTCGAATTTTGGGTCCCAGTACCGGCAGCAAGGCATGCACCACCGCCGCAAAGTGCCGCATGATCGTCTCCAAGTCATCTAGAGTCACTGAGGCCAAGACTTTGAGGGAATGAAGGCCGGATGACTGTCCGTGGCTTCTGGCTCGCTCGTTCTATTGACAGGAACATCCAAGCTCATTTTCCAAACACTTGGCAAGATAGCACGTGAAAAAGTTTACGCGGGTATGAGAAGAGTCACGATGGATTGTGAATGTAAGGTGTAGGAGTGTCCGTCTCCTCAGCAGTCAGGGTCCGCTGGTAGGCAAGTGCTGACACGTGTGACAGCGCGTCATTTTCGCGTCCGTTATCGATATGTAAAGGCTCACCAATCGCCACTACTCTGTCCCGCGAACTCACGCCTCACTCACAACTTCAAGACTTTCCCAGCGCCTCTATTCAAATGCCGTGATTCTCATAGGGTTCTGCCTGTCTGGATCTACACTGCAAAGCACCTTTACGTCAACAATCCGGCGCATACTCACCACACACCACCATCATGGTCCTCGGCTTCGGTAAGTATATATGTACGAAGTGCATGTGAGACATACACTGACTTCGTACCTACAACTTTTGCAGAGCGCATCAACGAGCGGACGCAACGACCAAATGCCCTAATCAACTTCATACGAACAATTCCCGGTCCTTCTTCCTCCACCGCCGAGAACATACTGAATCGGGTGGCTGCAATATGTTACCCGTTCATGAAAGCCAACATGATCCTCGTACAGGCGCTCGAAGAATTCCCTTACAACACCGAGTTCGTTGGCCGCAACTTTAACGCTGGAGAAGTAATACAACTCGTTCTCCGCGATCGCAATGGAAGATGGCTACCGCAGCGTATGGTAGAGATGGTCATGGTGCATGAACTGGCGCATTGCAAACAAATGAACCACTCCAAGGCTTTCTGGAAGGTGCGCGACGAATATGCGGTCGACTTGAGGGGACTATGGGGGAAGGGATACACAGGAGAGGGCATGTGGGGTAGAGGAAGAGGGCTGGAGACTGGCTCGTTGCAAATGGACGAAGCCGATGCCGCAGATATTCCTGAGCACCTCTGTGGAGGCACGTACGGACGACGATCCGGGAAGCGCAAGAGAGGAGGGAAGGACAAGCCAACAATCTCATACGCCGAAAGGAAGCAGCGCCGCATATTGAAGAAGTTCGGCGCAAATGGGCAGTCGTTGGGTGCGGATGACGACACAAAGGTCAAGCTAGAGGGTGGTGTACCAAAGAAAGGAAAACCTAGAGTGGCTGGCAGCGCTCGAGGGAGAGATCTTAGAGCAGCCGCTGCGCTGGCAAGATTTGAGCCGGTGAAGAAAGAGGAGGTTAACATAAAGAAGGAAGAAACACCGTCTGACAGCGAGACCGAGGACGAGTCTACCGAACACGAGGCCGCTGTCGACGTCGACGGGAAGAAGATGACGGATGACCAGGGACGTTTCTTGATCAAGATCTGCGACGAAGAAGATGACCAAGACGGCAATGCGAGGCGGGAGTTCGACGAGATTCAAGGTGTCGCATCACGCAAGTCAGTGAAGAAGACTGCGGTACAACCAAAGATCTCACCGCCACCATCATCCAGACGCGGTGCTGAACAAGAAGTCAATGATCTAGGACCCAAGCCAGCTAAGGCCACGTCGTCAGCTCAAGTCGTGCATCTTGATGAAGTCTGGAAACGACGTTCTGAAGCACCAGGCAGGGGCAAGACAAGTAAAAAGCCTCACGAAGACTCGATCAAGTCAGCTACGTGCAGCATATGCTCATTGGAGAACGAAGCATCTGCACTCACTTGTCTCGCCTGCTCTAATGTCCTGAAGCCGGATTTCGTTCCAGATCACTGGGCGTGTCGTGTTGCATCATGTCAGGGCAGTAAGTATCTCAACTCTGGTGATGCTGGGGCTTGTGGAGTCTGTGGCATGCTGAAATCGGGTAGATGATGTTTTGGGGACCCTGCGGACCGGATGTACGTTGAGGGACATGGGCTGCGATGGCTGCGTTTACGACTTGATACCCATTTGATTTTTCAATACCATGACATGTACAACAAGGTTCAATACAACCAATAGACTTCCATCTGGATTTTATCTAGCGAAGTTATCTTCATGCCTCGTGCCTTGCAACAATATGTTGCTTATGTCATCACAGCCAGGGTCCACCGGCAAGTCAAGCACGAGGCAGGAGCTTGTCACCTTGTGTGGAGAGCTCCAAACAACGTCACCTGTCACACGACGATCAATCCCCCAACCACGAAACTTCGCAGATCACAAAAACGACCCCAAATCAATTAAGGACCCCATTCGGACCCGTATACCGCGAACAAACGCGACAATGGCATCCCGCATCCTCCGCCCGGCGTTCCGCAATGCGACCAGGGCACCCATCGTTGCCCGCAGCTTCCAAACAAGCGCTGCGCTGAGACAAGATGCGGTTGTTGCGCCGGTTAGGAAGCCAGTTGGTGCATTTAGAGGAGGGTGAGTGTCTAGAAGCCCCAGTGAGAACTAAACATCGACAATGCGTGTCTGAAAAACACTCGGCATTGCGACAGCAGCAACAACGCGCGCAATGGCGCTACTCTACTTGCGACAGTCTGCTATGGCACGGCTTGCTCAGGACATATGTCATGCCTTTGAAGCAGCAAATCGACTAACATACACACAGTCTGTTCGGATTTCTCTTCGGCGCGACTGCCACCGGCGCTGGCATGTACTACTATGTCATCGACGAATACCGCGTCTCGAACCAGCTCCTGACCGAGGACATCTACGTGGGTGCACCTTTATGCCTACAGGCACGGGATCTTGCCCGTCGGGATATAGCTAACACCTCTGCAGGCTCTCCAGTCCGCGGTACAACGGATAGAAGGCTACGTCAGGACCCTGGAAGAGAAGGTCGCGACAGGAAGGAAGTGAGTTACCGAAACACATGGACAAGAATTGAACAACCCAAGCCGTCGAGAGCGTATGGCATTTGCGGGTGGGTGGTGGGCCACGAGTGGGTGGCCGTGTAATTTATATGAGTTTGCATCTT
>Ga0265797_10004310_pt1 | contig 21861 bp, 25 predicted proteins | sample P2T30metagenome_FD_192433 | JGI IMG/M metagenome (GOLD analysis project Ga0265797, IMG submission 192433) | Plant litter microbial communities from East Loma Ridge, Irvine, California - P2 T30 | ecosystem: Environmental > Terrestrial > Plant litter > Unclassified | place: USA: California... | reverse complement strand
CTTGTTGTTTGCGCAGCTTACGACGCGCTTCACCACAGGTACGAGAATGACGTCATGCCAGTGAGCTGATCTTCCGCGCCACAGTCGTTTGCGGTGGCCTGAATACAGGACTTACATACAGATAACGACCTCATCGAAGCCTACGCTGGGAATGCCAATACTCAATTGTGAATGTCGCCTCCACACGTGGATACATGCAATAGCGTAGTAACACTGTATTGCATTCAAATGTTGGGCGAGAGCTGATCGTACTTGACGCATCTTTCGACCTGTATACTGATGAGTAGTTGCTTAATGCCTGAAATAGAGACACGTACCGAGTCGGCAGAAGCCTGGAGAAAGCTCCGTGCTTCAAGCCCAACCCAAACCTTGAGCATCGAGAAGTCCCCCCCACGAATCATCGAAGAGCCGCTCTGTGCTCCAAGCTGTCGGAGAATTGGTAGGGCTCTGGTATCTTGTTAGCTCGATACCAATATACTCGGATATAAGATGCCTTACCCGGCGAACAGATCCAAATTCGGCTCTAGACTTCTGCCAATGCCTTCAAGCAGGAGAATACTGAGCACAACATTCACAAAGTCTCCTTCGAGACGGACGTGATGCGTCCGGACCATGGAAAGCACCTCATTAAGGATATCTCCAATCTTGATGTTGCCCAATGCGAACGTCCGACTCTTGACTCCCAGCACCAGATGCTGCATACGCAGCGCAAAGACTTCGCCGTCCAGCACGGCATCAGGCTGTCTGCATCGCTCGACCATCAGATGCCCCGCCTTGTATCCATCGAACTCAGCGACAGCTTTGAACAGGTCCAGGAAGTTGGCGCGATTCCTCGCATTGAGTTCCGTGACAAGACCCGTATCGATGAAGATAAGCTGCGGTCGATATCCCTCGGTATCAATCTCTTGCAGCGTCGCCTTCCATTTATCGGGATTCTTCTTGTGCGGTCGCAGACGCTCTAGGACTTCCTCGGTGACGTCTTTCGACTCCTTGGGTCCGGTGGTGCGTTCCTCTTTGCGGGTGAACATGGGTACGTCCAGCTTTTCGGGCTTGTAAAAGCGGACCATGATATTTCCAGGATGTAAATCCGCGTGAATGAAGTTGTCGATGAGCACCATGGTCAGGAAAGCGTTCAGGCCTTCGTCTGCAATTTCCTTTTGGAATGTGCCTCCTCCATTCTGCAGAAAGTCCTCCATCGGTATGCCTTGTGCGAATTCCTCAATCAAGAGGTTTCTTGTAGTGTATTCGGTGTACGGGTAGGGGAACCACGCGGTGGTTCGGTCTTTGAAGTTCTGTCGGAAGAGTGTGAGGTTCGCTGCTTCGATACGTAGGTCCAGTTGGAGTCGCATCATTTCGCCGAACTGTTCCACTTCGTCGGGAAATGATAGCCATTCCATAGTCGGCACAGCATTGATGATCGCAGCAAAGAACGCCATGATGCGCAAGTCCCTGCGCACAATCTTCTCAATCTTGGGATGTAGAACTTTGATTGCGACGTGGCTGGACGGCACCCTCGACGGAGTGCTTTTAAGCGCAACATCGACGTTCTTCTTGATCCGTCGCGAAAGATTTGGTTGTTCCGCATCAATGGAGTTATCTTCCAATGTAGCCAGGTCTGGCTTCAGCTTTGCCTTGTAGACTTGTGCGATTGCGCCCACTCCGAGTGGCTTCTCGTCAAACTCCTCGAATATGTCGTCGAAGGCGCGGCCATCAAAAGCAGCTTCAATCGTTTGCTTGGATACTTTGAGCGAGTGTGCGGGTGCGTTTGAGTGGAGGGTGGACATGACGTTGCACATCTGTGTAGGGAATACGTCTGTTCTTGAGGCTGCCCATTGCCCAAGCTGCTGGGAGGTCAGATGCACACGTTCTCAACGATTGACGTCCTGACGTACCTTGATGAAAGCTGCGCCGGCTCTCTCCATCGATGACACCAAGAAGCCGTACCACCATATTGTACCGCTCCGCTCGTTGTCCTTGTCCACCTGTCGTTGTCCCAGCCATATCGCCGGTATCGTTACGATCACTGGCACGAAGATGATGACCAGATGTAGGAAGCGCAGACCCGTGGCTATTGGCTCTATTATGTAGTCTTCAATGAAGAAGTATATGCCCCGCCGGTACTTGGTGGAATTCTTCAGGGCTGCGGGTACTTTTTCGTCGAGTTCCTTTCTTGACGCCTCGAGCATCGCCTGTTCATGGGTCTGCTCTCCATCTCCCGACTTTTCGTTTGCTATACCTACGAAGGCAAGGGGGCTCAGAATGGCACCGCTTGCTGCGCCTGACCACAGTATTGTGCGTCCATGAAATCGAGGGGTACCGAATTGGCGGCAGATGAAGGTGGCAGATGTGAACGGTCGGGTGGCTGCGCGACTGGCAACTGTAGAAGTAGGACTCTGCAGGCCTTTGCGACAACATTGGCGACCAAGTAGGAGGAAAGCCCTCATGGTACCAAATACTGTACGGATGCGCGCAGAACAGACATGGACATTGAGGCACAAAGCGTTTACTTTGGTGACGTCGGTCGCTTGTGACGCCGACTACGAAATGTGGCGGCCGCTTCCGACCCTGGCCGCACGATTAACACGTGCCACGCACTCAGCCTCAGCAACCACCCATTGATCAGAAAAAACAGCATCTAACTAAGCAGCACAGTTTGCACCCTCATAGCAGAGATCTAGCTACAACATCGCGCTCGAACACCTTGAGATCATACAGGTTGCACAATCCTCCTTACCATACGTACATTGGCCGTACTCACGTTCAGTTCCAGCGACCCCCAACATTTTACAAAGCACGGAGTACTGATTGTCCACACAACAACCAATTCATATCCAGAGCGCTAACTCAGCGCCAGTGGTACATGCAGAGAGTCTTGGGGTAAGCAGGCTACACTGTGACCATGGCTGGCGCGGAGATGATGTATTCCCAGGCCTATTCAGCACTATGAAAACAGCACTATGAAAAGGGTGCCGGATCTCACGATCAGTGTCAGCCATCAACATGTCAAGAACCTTTCAACGTTTGAATGGGAATCGGAAGAAATGTTCGTTGACTACGAATGCTTGAGGTTTGGCACAAAAATCCTCGCGAGCAAGACCCGCTTCATGCCGTTATGAACCCTTCAAAACCCTTGTCCAACGCAGCCTGCGTCATCTCGCTGTACATAGGGAAGCCTACGGATTCCCTCGTTAGTGTTGATCTCGCATGCAACTAACGATAGGACTCTTACCTCCTGGAAAGTTCAGCTGCTCTCGCACCTTGCCTGGGATGTTGTCTCCAAAGTACCATGACTTTGTTTGTGGGAAAAGAGTCTTGTCGGACAGCTCTGTCACTTTCTCTCTCCATTCCTTCTCAGCCTCGTGGGTCGCTTCGCAGTAGTTGATCTTTTGGTCTTCCATCATCTTCATTGCCCGCACAATCCAGTCACCTTGGACTTCAACGCAGGTTGGGCCATTTGAGAACCCGGTCGGGCCCTGAGCACCATACAAGAAGAACAGGTTGGGGAAACCTGACATGGCCATGCCAAAGTATGTGTAGGTGCCGTTCTTCCATTTCTCGGAAAGCTCAACGCCGTCAACATCCTGCAGGCCCATGTTCTTCATGCCACCAGTCACTGAGTCGAAGCCAGTGGCTAAGGCAATAACGTCGCATTCGTGAACCTTGCCGTCCTGGGTTACAATGCCATTCTCTACGACCTTGACGATGGGGTTATCTTGCAGGCTGATGACCTTATTCTCGGGCTTATCGAGCATCTCATAATAGTTCTGTTCCAAACTCGGTCGCTTGGTACCGAAAGCATGAGGAGGCTCCAGAGGGGCGAGAATCTCGCGCTTCTCCGGATCTGTTATCCTCGCCCTGGTCTTCTTTGCCCAGAAGTTATAGGCCTCACGATTGGCCTTGTTGTCGAAGAGTAGGTCCCGGTAATTTGCCAGCCAGAATTCGAAGCCTCCTGCCTCGAACATCTTCTCGTAGAAAGCCTGGCGCGTCTCTTCGTCATCGTCCATTGTGTCCTTCTCCACAAAATCGTATTGGAAGCCGGCAAAGGTGGTCAGCCGATGCTCGAAGAACTTCTGATATTCACCATGCTTCCGGCGCTCCTGTTCCTCTTTGGTGAGGTCTTGTTGTTGCATCGGCAGACACAGATTCGGCGTTCGCACGAACTGAAGTACCGAGGAAGCCTCTTTGGATGTCTCCTGGGCAATCTGAACACCGGTGGATCCAGTGCCAATCACGGCAATACGCTTGCCCTTGACATCGACGCCTGTCCAGTCAGCAATTGCACGATAGAAAACGACATTCTCCACGAACCTGACGCGGGCCAGAAAGAGCTGTGATGGAGCTCGCCCTTGAAGTCCTCCATGCCTGGCCAGTCGGGAAAATGGCGCTTGGCTGCAAAGCCCAGCGCCAGCAAAAGGTATTTCGACTTTGCGACCCTTCCATCTTCCGTATTGGTGATCCACTTGCCAGTTGGCTTGTCGAAATGTGCACCAACGACGCGGGTGCTGAAGGCTGTGTCTTTCTTGATCTCAAGTTTCCTCTCGACATGATCGAAGTACTTTTGCAGCTCGTCGGTTCCGGGATAGCGGCAAGACCACGTCCAGTCCTAGCCTGTGCGTTAGTTCACGGTAGCGACACGATCGCAATGAGCCATACCTTCCAGACCTCTGGTAAGGAGTACTCGTAGACCGGGATCTGACTGTCCACGCGAGCGCCAGGGTAGCAGTTCCAATGCCAGATACCTCCGAGGTTTGTGCCCTAAGAAGGCAGAATACTAAGTCAGGTATTGCTTCATAATTCTGGGGTATACAGCACTTACAGCCTCATAGATCTTGCACTTGAAGCCCAGCTGGCGAAGCTTGTGCATCAAGTAGATCCCACCAAAGCCAGCGCCTACAATGAGCACCTCAGTTTCGAGTTCCTTGGCATAGTTGTCATTATCTGGCGCCGCCGCCTCGTTGGTGGCGCCAATGTCTGTCCTGAAGTGTACCATGATGAATATGGATCGCGATGCGCTTGGCGAGAATGATTTCGGCGATTTGATCTTACGGCTAGATGAAATCTACACCAGGGGTCACGTCTCTATATACGTCAATGTGGACCATGCCCCTCTTGCACAGTCCCATCGGAGTCGTCCACGCTACACCTACATCCTGCCAGTCCGACCCATTCGAGCATGTCAAGACCACGAATCGCGTCCAGAGCTGTCTCGGCTACCGCTTAGTCCCCCACCTAACCTAACGCGAGCTTCTATCAGGATCCCATTCGGCCGGAGGTCCAGTGTCTATGATCGATCACGTCACAGACAGCGGTTGAAGACGCGTGCGAGCGCGGAAACACTCCGTGACCACGCCACCAAGCAAACACGCATCTTCATTGCGGCTGTACGAACCTCTAGCGCCCGGCTTCCGCGGTAGTCACCATGCGGGGTACCCCGCAACAGAAATCGTTCATTGCGACGGCTCCCATAGCGTTTTGCCCGCTCCGGTATTCCCGGAGTTGAGCAAACATTAGCCTGGAACACGATATCAATAGTACACCTCTCGACATAACTGTGTTCCCACTGCTTTCTACTTCCGTGAAGCTTGACGCAAAGGCCAGAAAGCAAACGCAGCTGCACAAACGCATGGTGTGTATTCACTCATAAAGGCCCAACAACAAAACATCTAGACCCAAATGACCTCTCGGATCGAAGCATCATGAGCATTAGCTTCTACCACTTTGACCCACACGCATTCAAATTGGCAGCGTTGATCGACGCTTCGTCGATCCCTCCAAGCACGATCATAGGCCAGGATCAACGGAACGAATAATTGACATGTTAGATCTCAGCGTCTTCTTTGCGGCCATATGATCTAAAGATGCAACGGTAGACTTCAAGCGGTACCACGGGTTTTTGAATCATACTGTCAATCAACATCGGGATGAATGACACGGACAGATTGTACCCTACAGCGATACACGATGTTACTGCAAGTTACATGATGATATAACGATAGCTTCGCAATTCATGTTCTTAGGGTACCGGCCGTGTGACGCCTCATTTAGGTACACAGAGCACCTTCTGGGCGGGTACTTGCCTGTACCATAGCTAGAAGGCATGAGTCCATTAATGACCGCTACGAAGGATTATTCAGCCAGAAAACCATGCTTCCCTTGAGAGTACCATCGTCGATTCTCGGAAGCGGAATCTCTCTGCCCTTCAGTAGATGCCACACAGTCTCCGAGTCTGAATCTGTTGCGATATCGTCATCTCTAGCGTCTTTCTTTTCCATCTGCGCAAAAGCCTCTATGAATGCAGGTAGTGCTTTCATCCCTATGGTTACATCATTTTCAAATTGACTACTGAAGACGTACAAAAGATGCAGGCGACGCTTGTGCATCATCTTCGCAGGCCAAGCGTCGAACAGTCGCTTCAGAGACCTATCAGCTCCGATGGTGTTCACATCGTCAACAATCCTGACACCCACACGACCCACCATCAGTTCATCTTCATTCCCCTCTTGATTGATGGGTAGTAGAATGGCAAGCTCAGCACGTTTCCTCTTCACCATTCCCGCGTCCCTTATGATCTCCACGGTCAGTGCTTCCGCCTCTTTTATTGTCGACACTAGGTTCGCCTGCAAGAGTCCATCGACATCGCCTATGACAAATTCTCTCATCACCAAGTTCTCCAATTTGATTGGTGCCATGCGTGTAGCGGAGCTCGTTGCCTTACGAATGTCCTCAATCTCCGCATCTGTCAATTGATCGGACATCCGCAGCATTCTCAACATGAAAGCGCCTTTAGCGGTCATGTATTCGTGGATCTCCATGCCACTGCGTTCATAATTGATCAGCAATTCATCTTCACAACGAAGCTTGACCTACTCACCGCGCCGCTAACCCAGATTTGAGCTCACCATATTCCCGCCTCAGCTTCTCGTCACCACGCAACAAATCCCTCACAGCAAGATGATTTCTCAACGCAGCCGAGCCCTCAATGCAAACGTACAAGTTCCGAACCGGCAGTTTTTGGGGCGCGCGAAATGCATGTCGGTTCGCGATGCCCAATTCGCCCATGTACATGAGCTGTAAGTCTGGGTGCTGCAGCGCTTCCATGACGGGACGGAGTTGCTCCTGGGTGGCGACGACGTCGATGTCTAGAATTGGCTTTGCGGGCAATTCTGGGATGGACGTGCTTCCGACATGCTCGATTGCTATGAAAGATACGCCGGCGAGGGCAGCTTCCAACTCTGCTTTGATATGAGTGAACGCATTGACCCAGGACGGGTCCTGGGGTAGAACTGTGACAGGCATCTTGACGTGGTATAAAGGAGTTGTATAGAGTCGAATAGAAGAATTCGCTTCGGCTTTACGTAATAACTTACTCCGTGGCTATATCATCCTCTAAGATCGCGCGAGGCTCGACGGGTAGTGCGGAATACATCGGCCTCAGTCAAGATGTGGGGTCTGTGAGTGCCTTAAACGCCATATTTAAACGTGCTATGGCCAACGTTGTGTTTCGCTTTGAGTAAGTAGGTTCACCTCGAGGAGGTTATTGCGACGGTGGGATCTTGGAGAAGCAGGAAAGGACCACGGCTCAAGCTAGGTCAGGGCGTCGCCAGATCGCCCCCCGGCTCAAAAACGCCCGCAACTTTTTAACCCCATTCACCTACCCGCCCAGCGACCTCAGCGCGTCAAGCACTCTCGAGCGACCAACGCATGCGATTCCCATATTCAGCAATCCTGGAACAGAAGCCCGCACATGGCGCGATAAAATTCGATCGGAGCTTCGAGCGAGAAAGCTTGGAAGGGTACTCATTCCAGCCCACCCGCCAGGAAATCGACTAATTGAGCGTACATAGTCGCCCCAATATGTCTACTCGGCGAGCACGATGCCGAGTAATTCCATGTGGACGCCCGTCTTGGGAGAATGAATTTTTGGCGGTCAGCGGGTCGAACACTGAAGTCAAATGGTAGAAAATCAATACAGCCGCATGAGCCCCACGAATAGGAACTGTGAGAGACATAGTCGCAAAATTGCAGCAAGAGACACAAGAATGGCTACTCGTAGTCGATGCGATCCGGCAAGGGGCGGAGCTGCAAAAGATGCTTTCAGCCTCAAGTCATCTTCAGCTGAGGGTATGGATGGCAGGAACAGCCGGCCGGAGATGTTCGTCTGTTGCTGCTTGGGCTGACCGACCAACACCACTTAACACGCCTCATCACCCCCGATTTGTGGGTTAGTGGGGATCGCCCCTCATCAATCAAGCCATTCAATATTCGACGTGCAGATGCTTGCATGCCGCGGACGAGGCTGAAACTCAGCCTGATGCGTCTCTACTACTACTAAAGAATGGCAACCCCGCATGCGCGTCGCCTGGAACCTCAAATTATACGCTCATAGTCTGTTGCTGATTCAAAGCGCGGGCATATTGATACGACAACATGTCAAACCCTCAACACCGACGGCAGCACGGAATGCCACTGTCACCCGCAGCCCCGGCAACAGACATCTCACGGATGGGAACTTCCAAATCAAGGTCGTCAAGACGATTCAGCCGACACGGCAGCTCTTTCTCAACGGGGACTGGTAACGGTGCATTTAGGGACCCACCAGCGCCCTTTCTCGAACCTCCACAGCAACCATTACGCGAGGCCCCCGAACCGGGTCTGGAAGAGTCCCAGCCAAAAGCATGCGATGACTGCGAGCTTGAGACTTCGCCAATATGGAATTGCTCGTACTGCGGTATGAACTTTTGCGACCAGTGTTGGAGCAAGCAGCCGCAACACCGGCCAGGTCGATCAGGCCCGGATGGTCTCCCTCACGAGAAAGCTAATCCCGCGATCGTAAAGAGACTGAAAGATATTTTGACGCCTCCAACGGGATATAACGAACAACAATCGCTACACGTTGAAGACGAAGACACGACATGGTTTGGACTGGGTCGCAACAGCCAGAACGCTCCTGTGTTCCAGGACTACGGCCGCTATTCCACTATCATGGCCGACAGTAATACTGGCGACTATAAGTGCAGGTACCCACAGTTGGTATCGTTCATCGGTCAAACAGGCGCTGGAAAAAGCACGCTTATCAAAATGCTCATTGACCAGCAAGAACGAAGACACTCCCTCCAAGGCTGGGCGCTTCCTTCACCAGTCGCAGGGTCGTCGGCTAACGGCAACGTTCCAACCTCCGGCGACGTGCATCTCTACAGTGACCCTCGCACATATGCTACAGAGTTTCCTATGCTTTATGCCGACTGCGAAGGACTGGAGGGCGGCGAGAACATACCAATGGCTGTACAGTATCGCAACAGTGCATCAGCGCCCCAGAAAGACAAGCCGAGAGAGGACCATGCTTCAAAGGAACACCGGAAACGCCGACTAGTGTCCAAAGGCTTTCATTGCACTCAAAGAGATATAAAGTGGGCCAACTCAGACACCTTCAAGCGGCAATACGCAGTCACAGAACTGTATCCTCGTCTACTGTACACTTTTTCCGATGCTATTGTGTTCGTGCTGCGGAATGCAAAGTATGTACATTACCCTCTAGTCTCTTTACATCTCTGATGGATTGCGCTGGTACCCACGAGCTACAATATTAACTGTACTGCCATCACATGACAACTAACACTGACATTATTACAGAACATTTGAATCAACCGTGCTGACTCTGCTTATCGATTGGGCGAAATCGTCGATCGAGAAATCACTCAACCAGCCGACGCTGCCCCATGCTATTATTGCAATCAACGCAGCTGACCTCAAGGTGGATCAACAGGAGTGGGACCCTGAACATGCGACAAATCTGCTTATGACTAGCGTTGCAGGCGCTATTGGCAGAGATCCTGCCTATCGCCAGCTCAGAGATTATTGGATCGGAAAGGGTCGACGAATTCGCAACATGAGGGACTTACTTGAGTGTTACTACTCTTCCATCACAGTAGTCCGTATCCCCAGTGAAGGACGCTACATGATGATCGATCAACAAGTCGGAAAACTTCACGACGTGATCACGCAACGATGCGCGGAATCATTCAATGCAAAGCGGAGATCTCGCATGCTCGCGAACTCCGACAATCTCAACGTATATTTGCAATGCGCGTATGACCATTTCCTGCAGGATCTCCACACACCGTTCAACTTCATGGACATCTCATTTCGGATCAACCCAATACCCCTGGATTTCGGAGGCAACATCTTGAAATTAGCTGTTGCGATGAAGGACCGACACGCGGATCCAAGGAAGACGTTCAAAGATCTCAGCCACATGGTGGGATCATGTATACTGCTTGACTCGGTTCGACAGAGCTTGATAGGTATGTTAACAACGTCGTCAAGTCTCCGCGAAAGTACTAACACTGTATACCCACAGGACCCGCTGAACAAATCTTGGAGAAGCAATACTTAGAGCACTGCGATAATGCGCTCGATGACTTCTGTGCCATTTTCTGGCCCTGCAAATACCGCAATGATCGCGGAGAGCAATGTGCGAACGTCAAGGAACGACATATCAAAGGTCACCAAAATCAGCGGGGCAAGGTCATTGGCTCTGGCCCGTACGAATCCGATTTCACATTCGATACCTTTTGCGAAGACTGGTCGCGTTACCTTAAGAGTTTCTTCACCAGTTTCCAGAACGAGCTCAGTTCGCAGCAGATACTGTCCCCGTCAACCGACGAAACGGTGGTAGCTACCAAGATTCATGGCCTCAACGTGAATAGTTTCTATCACCACGTAGGCGGTGCCCAGAAGTTCTTCAGCCAGTCGACATGTTTCTGTTGCCTCAGAGAACTAGCCGAGCATCCACTGCCTTGTGGGCACGTCCTCTGCACGCCTTGCGTCAAGGGCTTTGGCAAGCCTCACAACGCACTTTCGAACTCATACATGCTTGAGTCCTGTCCTCTCCACAGCTATAATTCCGCCTTCACTGTTCCGGTGGATATTCACTTTAAGCCGCCGCTTGCCGGCGTACGAATTTTATCCCTCGACGGGTAAGTAGATGGAATCAAGATGAGTCGCTGTGACTAATCCCCATAGTGGCGGAATGAGAGGTATAGTCATTCTGGAAGTACTCAGCCAGGTTCAGGAGCATATCGGTGGCCAGATTCAGTTTCAAGAGTTCTTTGATCTCATTGTGGGCACAAGGTCAGTTACTAGCCTCGGTATATTGCCAGTCGTCTCAGATTGCAATAGCTATGATCAGAGCTAACTCAGGTCGTAGTACTGGAGGCATTCTCGCACTTGGTCTGGGCATAAAGAACTGGCCAGTGGACCACTGCATGGGTCTTTTCTTAAAGCTGGTCGATAAGGCCTTCACGCCGAAGTTTCTCGGCGGCGTAAGTTTTGGTACAACGAAGTATCGTACTCAACCTCTGGAGGAAGCCTTACGTGATGCCTTCAAGGCCGAAACATTGTTCGGTGGCCGGCGCGAGGTACCACCTGCAGGGCACCGTAAGGTCGTGGTAACGTCTGCCAAGGACACCGCCGAACAGGCAGTCATCTTCACGAACTACAATCGCCCAGAGGACGAGAAATGTATGTTCAAGAATCAGCAGCTTTTGCACGGACTAACAGCTTCGAAGTGGGTTATGAATTGATCCGACCAGATGATCCTGCAAATGATGCCAAGGTATGGCAAGCGTGAGTGGAATTCTAGGCAAGCTTAATTGAAAACTCCAGCTGATGCAGCATAGTGCTCGAGCTACATCCGCTGCTCCGACCTTCTTCAAACCTTTTCGCCATCCGCAGACGAAAGAAGGATACATCGATGGAGCACTATACCATAACAATCCCGTTCGAATCGCCGTCGACGAAAGCAAGCTTCTCTGGCCTGATGCTGAAGATTGTCCCGCGGATATCCTGTTATCAATTGGAACAGGACAACATGGCGCAGATACTGACGTCTTTCTCGACGCAGTGCGCTACGACAGCAGGCGCGTTCACATTCGACAGATGCTGCACCAAGTCAAGCCGACTCCGAAGAAGAAGCGCTCTATACCTGGCCTCAGAGCACTTTCCGAGTGGGAGTCACTACTGACCATGTTCAAGAAGCGGTCTGAGAGCGCGCTTGATGCTGAGCTGGCATGGAGAGACTTCCACAAAGCTGTCCCTCACACGTCAATTGACCGTTACATCCGAGTTAATCCAAGGACGATCAATCCCACCCCAAAGATGGACGACAAGTCACAGATTGATAATTTACAAGATGAGATCAGATCCGGTCTAGACACACCTAAGATGCGGGCGACAATTGCGGAGATTGCGCACAGGCTGATCGCGAGCTCCTTCTACTTCGATAAGTCTGGGCCTTCCCGTCACGCTGATGGTCATGTTACAGTGCAAGGTAAGGATTTCAACCCCGTTAGCTGCATGCTAGATCTGACAGCTTGCAGGCACCATTCAGTGCAGATTTGCAGCCGGTTCACAGAATCTCCGTAACCTAGGCCACTACATTCTCAGGCATCAACGGTCAAATTTTCAGCCATACTTCCGAGTTCAAGAGGTCAACCATGACGACACTGCTGTGTTCATCCAACTTACATCCCAGATCATCAGAGAGATTACCGACCGTGGCCTGTTCTGCCTGGATTCAATCGCGATGCCCTTAACTTCGGACGCGTCGGTAATTGCGATCGATCTATATCTGTTCGAAGATCGATCGTCGTCTCACCGCCGGTCCGGCTTTCCCATCAGTGGTTTCCCACGAACGCTGTCTGATGGCGACTCCTTGTCTTTGAAGCGGACTAGTAAGTTGCACGTCTACTGGGCATGACTGCAAACCTACAAAATGAGACTGACAGGTTGTTTTAGCTTCTCCTGCCTCGCCAAGACCCGAGCGTCCCGCAATTCACAGTAAACGACAGTCCCTGCGTGAGAAGCGCTCCGCCCGTGCCCCGCTGAAAACTTCGGCAAGCGACAGCGACATATCGTACGCAACTCACAGTGAACTCGCTTCAGAAGAGAGCGACAAGTTGGATGCTCAATTTCCGGAGACGCCTGATCATCTGACGGAATGGATCAGCCGTCGTAGCAACGCAAATGCGGAGCGCCGCGCGCCTCGTTCGGAACAGGTTTTGTCAAACCTAGGTGAGCGCATGGCGTCAGATCATCCACCGCGATATGAGCTTGACACTACGCCGCCGGTGTCGCTCCCAAGAAATGGTGATGCTTTGCCTCGTACTGTCACAGCAAATCAATGGGACCACAACTACATGCAACAAGGGGTCATTGTTGACGAAGAGACGACAAATTTCGAGGAAGTCATGCGACGCAGTGAGCAGGACGCACTTCGAAATCCAAGAAGAACAAACACGGGGACCGACCTTGATGAGCTAGAGTTGGCGTACAAGCTGTCTTTGGCTGGTTAACAAATATTTGTGCTGTGTGGGGCGCGATGCACGATCGACACGACAAACAAATCACAGATGTAAAGCAGCACCGACAAAGTGCGCAGATTAGGGAGCGTGGTTGGGTCGCACGTGGGCGTCGCAGGAAGTCAGATCGCAGCTGCCGCAGGCGTTTAACATTGTTTTCTCCCTTCTCCCTTCAATGTTGTTAGTGATAATTTCGGAAAGGTTGTCTTCCTCAATCACGGCGTCGGTGGCCATGGGTGAGTAGCAGCAAAACATTCCAATCGGCGTAATTCGGAGTAAGTGCGGATTGGGATTGACTCCTACCAACGGTACACTTTATCGGTACCGACATTGGCCACACGGAATGCATCGTGCTTTTGACATTGCCCTTTTCTACATGTTCCTGCCAAAGTGATATCGCTTCTGCTACACAACTACCCACGCTTCAGCCGCTCGCAACAATACCCTTGCCTTGAGTTTTTATCACGCAATTCTGGAAACTCCGTCACAGTCGGTGAGGTTTTGTCTCCGAACCCTCGTCACACCTACTGACCGACATTCAGCGTGTCGCACCCTAGCATCGGCGGAGAAGCTCGCGTCTAGGCTGCCTCGTACAACTTCCATCGCCTTGGATATTGAATCAAAGGTTGCTCTTGAAGAGCACGTGGCAGCTCACGTCGTGGTCATCTCACTCATCCCGTACATCTACCATGCAATGGTTATCAAAGCCGCAATCAAAAGGTCGCACGCAGGTCGTGACAACAAAATATATTTCAGACGCCATGCGCCAACTCTACGATGACGCAAAGGACGCCGGCATCACTGTCTGACTTGCTGGAGAAGGAAAGTGCTATCGTTGTCGAAAAGAAGGTCGCCTAAAAGTTCGAGTTCGTGTGCGTGACGATGCAACGATCTGAGTGCAGCAGACCAGTTTCTATGCATTAGTGATCGAAATGGCTTCTTATATACACTTGAGTCTAGAGTACCTGCATGACAACGACGGGCTTCAGGTGTCAGAATATTACCTGTTGAAGTGTGCGCATACAAATCAAGCGAGGTGCAACTCAAACTCGACAACTTGCAACCTGCCTTTGCGATTCTTCAGATTAAGGAAAAACGTATGTAAGTACGGAAAGTGATACTCCCGATATGTCTCTGTTACATCGTCACGGTCGACTCGAGGTGACACGAGCCGGATGCTCGTATTTCCTGGTTTGCGGAGATGCGCCGAAGTATTTCCTCTTTCGGTTGAATTCGCGAACGAGTGGCAAGGTTTCAGAGCCTTCCCTTCCAACCCAACAAAACCTGCCACAACGTGCAAAGTTATCGCAGCAAGTTGAAGGCTGCGCCAGATCCTACCCCAGTGCATGCGAAGGTCAGAACATCAAGATCTTCATGCTTTGAAGATCAAGACTCTCCGCAACGCTGTTCACGATCGTAAGCCTCGCCTCCCAAACGAGCAGCTAGTCAGTGGCAAATGATCTTAACCAATCAGCAACCGACGCGATCTATGCTCGTGTAAGATTCATGTTAAGTTATACATAGCCACACACGAATCAAACGTGTTCGAATTGTCGATCAAACCAGCGGCTGTGCGGCATGGCGCAGGCCCGTTAGGTCTCGGATGCCTGGGATTCTCCAGCCGTGATGACGACTCAGCACGCACGCACGCTACGACAGTCAGTCGCACAGCCACGTGTGTACGAGTTCTTGTTATAATTGCGCCTGGAGCGCAGTGTTGCGGGAGTTTCGACAAGAGTTCTTCACGAGCACCAGAAACAGGTACAAGTTTTTGATACTAGGAATCGAGATTTCCTTGTTGGGAATTGAAATTTGGCAAGGGCAAGACGACGCGTGGTACGTCACTCCACTCCGGCATTGGGATCCGCGACCCCTAACATGACCCGTAGACATAGCATTATAACAAGTTAAGCACCCTGATAGCGAGCCATTCTTGACAAAGTTTGGAGACGTTCGATCAAACAAACCAATTCTTCCACATCCTCTACATCCCAAGTGCTGCTCCCGATCATCTGCCCACGTATACGCACATCTTCACACAACTCCTCTACCCATCAACGCTATGGATTCCTGTTCTCGATCGCCGTCGCCAGACTCGCAATCCATGCACACAGCACCATCATCACCAACACCTACGTCGTCATCATTCTTCTCAAGCGATATGCCGAGCATCCCGGAGCAAATCATCGTCACATTCGAGGGCCAGACAAGAGAGGTTATGCACATCAGGCGAGGCAAGAAAGAGGAACAGACACCATCGAGTCCGTATTCGGCGAGGGGCAGACCGCGGTACTATGTAAAGGAGGAAAGGCAGCGCGGCGATTGAGGCATTATCGGAAATAGAGTGGGAGCACGTGGTAGAAAAAAATGAAGAGCCAGCTCACGTACAAAAAAAAAACACTTTACGGACACAGTGTAGGCGCTCTAACGCTACCCAAACTCGAAGTAAAAAGTGCAAAAAAGCACCCACATCTACATTTTATAGTGGTGTGGGTGACCTATACTAACATTACTTAGTTTTCGGTATGCGCATTGTGGTAGATGCGAGTATTAAATAGACGAACGCCTGGTCAAGATGGTATAGTAGAGGAGTCATTAGCGTCAAATTCTTCAGAAGGGAGGATCAATAACTAAGCTAGACTAAGCAAACCTTGAGCTGATATTGGTGCTGTTGATGGCAGGTTGAAGATGTGGAGGGGTTAAATACGTGTTGTTGTGGTTCAACGTTATTGGATAGTGAAGTATTTTTTATTTCTGTCGGTTTACGTCAAACGCCTCTCTCTCTCTCTCTCTCACACACCACGACGCGCGCGTTTGCCGGCCTCTTTCACCTCATGTCTTTGATCTCTTCTGTCTTCACGCTCCTATTCCCCACAACGCGCACAGTTGCCCATGCCCTTCATCTCCAATCTCCTCTCCTCTCTTTCTCTTCCTAATCCCAGCCCCACCCGTCTGTGGTCTGAACACGACATACCAAACACACCCCTTCCCGCTCTTCTGCTTAGTGATCGCAATCTCCGGTACCCCAGCCGGCAATGCAGCATACTCCCCAACACGCGCCACTATCGTCGGACTCGTCGGACACGCCAACCCTCTTCCCAACAACGACTGCATGAACCCAGAACACCACGCCTTAAAGTACGGCAAGATCAGACTCACGTCACCTTCTCCAATACTACACGCGTACTCAATCGCGAGCTGGCACAGGTTTCTTAATACCATGACCTGCTCGACACATGGCGGCATCCGAAAATCGTGGAACTGGCCTTGGCGAGTGTTCCACAGATGCAGCACCGTATTGTCGATCATGTGAAAGATTCTGGAGTGGTATTTGGAGTCGATGGAATTTATTTGATAGCGCAAGAGGGAGGGACGCCTGTGGAATCTTCTACGGTTCCTGGGATTTATCCCTTTGGAGTCCAACCACGAGAGATGATGGTGGCGCCAGCCGCGAAAGTCCGTCGGGTCGTATTTGGATGGGAGACACGTGGGTTTTGGGCGAGGGTTTGGGGGGCGACGATGGTGAACGGATTTGACAAGACGGTCCCCGAGGTTGAAACCGCATCTTGATTGGCCGATGTGGAAACGGTGGAGATGGCTGAGGAAGCGTCTGAAAGTATCATAGGAGTGCTGAGATATATGTCTTGCATGCTCACGAACATCGGGACGTTGGACTGCGATGCGGCATTGATATCGGACACAGCCGGTGAGGGCGGGATGGGAGTGGCGAGTCCAATCACTCCCATGATGAGGCTGTCTTGTCTGTCATCCATTGGAGTATCGCCGTCGTTGTTCGGCATCGTGGGGTTGTGCTGGATATCCTCAAAACGTTCTCGGGATCTTTCTCAGACACCGTCTGCGGAAGGATCGAGGCGTCTACGTTTGGGGCGATTTGCCTCGTCCGTGTTGAAATGTCAAAGTTTGGAACAGTTTGTGTCTTCCATGCCGAAGTGATCACATTTGGTCAGCATGTATGGTGGCGGTAAGGGTATTACAGTGACATGTGGTGGTGTATAACAGCGCCTACAATCCCACTTGCGCGCAAGGACCTCTCACAGTGATGAGTAAGGAATCCTTTCCTGCAGACTTTTGTCTTGGGACCTAGTGCCCTTAGGCCTGAGCTTCTTGGCCATAGTAACGGTACCAGAAATTCGACGTGCAAGTACAATTATCTTTGGTACCAATCCTCAATTTTTATGAAGGACCGTGCACCAGTCCAGCAGCGAAAACCAGCGCAGGACAGAAGGTTGAGGTAACAAAATGATTGTATTAAAATCGTTTACCCCGAATGGCACTGAAGCTGCCCCGGTCCATCTGCAATTGTCAGGAAACCTGTTCTTCACAGCCAAATGGGAAACAAGCATGTGGTGAAGATAACTACGATGGTCATGTACGACAATATTCGTAACACACGAACGATAGCATGTCCCTATTCTTGACAGTCTTTTAGAGCTCCTTAATTCTACATACATGCTGAGTATCAATCTCTTTTTCGCTTCCGAGCGCTCACCTGGTCCAGACGCATATTGATCCTCCTGCGCAGAATCCTGTTCCGGTGCTTGCGATCAAGGGTTTCCGTTTTTCTTTGAGAGACCATCTTTGTCTGAGCGTGCCATCTACACTCAAGGAAATATTCCCTATGCATTCAAACACTTGTGTGCTACATATAGCTTCTGGCGTTTTAAGCAGCATATCTAAAGCCACGAGGAGAGAAATGCCGATTGTCTCCGCAGAAACAACAGGGGCAGCATGAGCTTGGTGGTGTTGCACTTCCTAGTTGGCCCTGCAGCTGCAAATTCTTTGTCGAGGACAGTGCTGAATATCTGGATATTGAGTTCCTTGATAGCGTGTCTTCGCGTTCCCTGCCGATTACATACTTTTCCAGGCCCGTTGAGGAGTCCAGATTCCGGGCCGCAGTTGATAAGTGATATAGCAGACTGTGAAGGGCCCATACGATTGGTGATCCATAGCCATTATCTGCGAAACCGGATACAATACTTCTTGGGCGAGATCCGCAACCATGGAGGCGGACTATAACAATTGGGATAGTATCTATCCGCGCAGGAACACGTATCCAGCAAGGTAGGATGTTCTGCTCGTTGACAATTGTAACATCAAGGTAGTAAGCTAGAACTCTTTGTAGGCTACGTAGTCGCTCTTTGACCTCTTGACATATCTGCTTGTTGATCCGTAGTAAGCTCGAAGACAGGACGTAGATCTTTCTTTCTGGTTTAGTCTGTATGATTTCGCCGCGGGCGAAATTGATGGACTCCTTGTTGATATCGCGTTTTTCAGTTGCGGCATCGTGCTCGACAGCGGCTGTGACCTTAGGGTCTTGGATTACGTAGTCGAAGATCTGATCGCGGAGCTCGCGGGGCAGCGCTAGAAGGGTGTTGGCCACGGTAAACGCACGATTGAAGATAGGGAATGTTTGCTTGGGTTCTCAAGACAATATGTGTAGGCGGGAAACAACAAAATGTGCATTTCAAGTGACTGCTGCCTACCGCAAGTACCGTGGTTCGGAAGCCGACGCTAAATTCGCGGAGCCGAACTTATCTGTGGTAGATTTGGTAGCGCAGAAAGAGGTGGTGAACATACATATTATGGATCGAAGGCCGGGCCCGCCTTGCACCATCCCTGATTCGCTCTTGAAGCCCTCTTTATCACCTTATTTACGAAGGTGCTCGGATTCGAGTCACCAGCTTTGACGATCAGTGCGTCCTGAAGGTTGACGAAATAGATACGAGCCCCTTCGTAGCTACCATCAACCCAACACCTCCGGCACATCTATGAGTTCAATAAGATTTGTTGGAAGTTTTAAGCGGGTTCAAAGTCTTCTAGTCGCCAGGCAAATCTCTCTTCATATAGTGATACCTTCCTTCGATTCACAGTCAACAAACAACCCGATCTCGTGGTTTCGCTGTGTCGTAAAATGCATAGCCACTCCATACCCAGACTCCCTCAATTCCTAGCAATACTTCCGTCCACTCAGCGCCCCCGGCTCCGTCCTACTCTTCGCCAATCCCATGCCACCCTTGCCTGCCAAACTTACACTCGTCTTCGAGCGCCCCAGCATACGCTGCAACAGCGTGCGACTCAATGACCTCTTTTCTTTGCGTAGCAGACAGCCATCCTCAGAATCGACTTCCGAGGGCGGTATGTACGTGCCATCGCCGGAGTAACATTGCTCGAGGAAGGTGAAAGTCCTGGTGTGGTGACGGGGCTGAGGGAGAAGTGCGCTGTAGTACGTGAAATGGACGTGGGGGATAGGGGAATGGTGGTGACGAATGCTTTGCCGCGAATGCTGTCTTTCTTCCAGCCTGCTAGCTCGATATCGACGCCGCTCAATACGCACCCTCCACCTTGCGCATCCATGACGTTCCTGAATTTCCGTCAGTAATGCCATTCCCTTTCTCCTCCTCCAACGCCCTTTGGTCCAAACTCACTTCAGCTTTTGTTATTCTTCAGCGCCAGCGAGCATATACACCACGCCCTTGACTTCGTCTTCGTCTTCCCAGGTACCGAATTTGCGGCCATCGTACCTGACGGCACTACTGTTGGGATCAGATGAAACCGCGAATCCGACAAGGCTGGTTTTGCGGACTATGGGCGGCGTTGGAGTCTGTAGGAGGACTTGGATGGCTGCCGGGGATGTGTATGAGCCGGTGAGGAAGATGGCTATGGGGTACTGAGAGCCCGACATGCTGAGCTTTTGGAAGGCGATTGTCTTGCGGCGGCGAGTGTGATGCTCAGAAGTTGAGGATCAGAGTCGCCTGCCGTTAAGAGACCAATGTGGGCGTGAGAATAGGGGTGGACGAGGCTGGAGATGGAGATGAAGATTCATGCCATTCGGAAGGGTGACAGTGAATGCGATAAGTAATGCAATTGGGTATCTAATCAAATCTGCGCCCACACAAAATCCCTCCAACGCCAATCCACATGCCAGTAATCATTCGTACGTATTCTCGTAAGGATCTGCATCGTCAATGTCGTCGTCTTCGCCATTGTCAAAGTACTGCTCCGCGTTGTAGTCGTCGTCGGATTCTTCCGAGTCGGTCGAGGCAGCAGACCAGTCTTCCTCCTCGTCCACGGCATCTGGCTTGTCCTCCTCCGGGAGCTCCTCGTCCTCTTCGGCGTCCTCATCGGGCTCGTCTTCGGCGCGCGCTTCGGCCTCGTTGGTCCGATCCTGCTCAGCTTTGATCATGCGCTCGATCTGCGACACGGCGTTGATCTTGGTCACGCCGAGGGTCCTGCGCTTCTTCGAGGCGTTGCCGTCGGCTTTTGTGCCGTCTAGCGTGGGCCGCAACTCGGCGGGGAAGAGCTCGATGGCTGTACACAAATCAGGCCAGGTCTCTAGTAGATAGCCATACCAACCCACCATACGGGCGCGCATCCAGCTTCGGCAGCCTTCTCCGCACCTTGAGGTACTTTGCCGAGTACGTCTGGTTGTCGGTGAAGGGGTTGAAGAGCGAGGCCTCGGTGGGCGCCGGCTCATTCGCCTTGCGCTTCAGCCCATTCTTCATGCCGTCGTTCAGGATCGTGTAGAAGGGGCCCTCGTGTATGCGGTCGCGCACGGCGATGTGGTGGGCTACAATGCCCCTCTCGTGAGCGGTCGGCGGCGGTGCCTGAGGAGGCGGTGCTTCCTGCTGCTGCCTCAGTGGTTGGTTCAAGTAAAGCACAAATAGGCTGCTCACCGGAAAGCGCTCGGCTGGCCCCTTCTGGATGTCGAGGCCAGTCAAGTCCCAGTTCAGCTCTGTGCCAGCAATCGTCACTGTTCCTCGCGCCGGGTTGAATGCGCCTCCACGTCCTCCCCTGCCGCCGCCTCTACCGCCTCCTCTAGCAGGTGGCATCTTGTCGAGCTCGTCGTGAAGTACTTGGTGAAGGTGAAGTGAAGGCAAGATATTATTTGGTGGAGCGCAGAAGATATCGACGATTGTGGAGTCAGAAATTATCTGGTGGCAGCTCAGCCGCGGTCCGTTGCGCTGGGGCTGGGACGCTGGGTGGGGCACCGCTAGCGAGGCGAGCCTGAACCTCACTTTCACCCCGCCATAGCCATGGCCATGGCCATGTCCAAGCGGCCGGTCTTTTGTGGTGAACTGCAACAGCTTCAAAGGGAAAAGCAATAGCGCTGTTTGCTTGCAGCTACGAGGATATCTACTACTGTCTAGAGACCATGTACCGGTACACGCCATCACCACGTCCGTGAACAAGTCACGACACTTGCACAAAGCTGCAGCCCAGTACGCGTCAAGCTTCCTACCCGTGGTCACATGAGCAGGGCTAGAAGATTCCTTGCTCACCTATCACCGCCACAGCAGTGCTGACCAACAACTGCCGAACCACCGTTGTTTGCTACAACACCACAGACACATCGACTCAGCTTCGGTAGTGCTCAGCCCCAACCTCATCATGGCTGCAACATCTCTCACCGAGCTCTCTGCTCATCTCCAGAAGGTGGAAGAAGATCCAACTACACAGCTAGATACAGACCTGCTCGAGCTGT
>Ga0265797_10004309_pt1 | contig 21866 bp, 21 predicted proteins | sample P2T30metagenome_FD_192433 | JGI IMG/M metagenome (GOLD analysis project Ga0265797, IMG submission 192433) | Plant litter microbial communities from East Loma Ridge, Irvine, California - P2 T30 | ecosystem: Environmental > Terrestrial > Plant litter > Unclassified | place: USA: California... | reverse complement strand
AACCTGAGCACGTTCTGGGGCTTGTGGCGCTATCCGAACCAGCTGGGCGCGTGGTCAACGGTGCATGTGAGCAAATGGAGTTCGTGGTCGCTGCTGGTGATCATGACGTTCACGATCGTGGCGAATTTGAAGCACATCAAGGCGCGGATTCACGTGCCCGAGGCGTAAGCAGGAAAAACAGGCGCGGCCGGGGTGGCCGCGCCTCTTACATCGAAGCGACTTCGAAGAGCGGAATACTGGCCAGCGCCACCGCAACCGGCAAGGCGCACAAGACCAGCATCACACCGATACGGACGCGGCGCGCACGCAGTTTCTGCTCGGCAAAACGGGAAAGACGGAATCCTGGATCAGAGTTCATGGAAGTCCTTTCATGCATGATGAATAGTCAATCATAATACGAAGCCAACAATTCACACGACACGACTGGTTTTGTTTGCACTGCGTCCAGCCCGCCGTTTTCTTCGCCCAAAACACTGCAGTAATTTACTTGGCGAAAGAATCAGGTTACACCCGCCGTGCGCGGAAAACCACGTGCAAACACCATGAATTTGATTTAGCTCGCATTCCGTGTGTTTTCAGCCACTCGCGTATACTAGGTGCATGCGCATACAGCTCTTTTCCGACCTCCACCTCGAACGCTACCCCGACTTCCAACCGCACATCGCGCCGGACACCGATGTCGTCGTGCTGGCCGGCGACATCGGCTCCTACCAATCCAACTCGCGCCTGCAAACCGACGATTTCGGCCTGGCGCGCTTTTCGCCGCTGCGGCCCGGCGCCCCGGGCGCGCGGGTGCTGTACATCCCGGGCAACCACGAATTCGATGCGCTGGAATACGGCGACGCCTACGCGCGCCTGCGCGCCACCTGCAGCCGGCTCGGCATCGAATGGCTGGACCGCGAAGTCATCACCATCGGCGACGTGCGCTTCATCGGCACCACGCTGTGGGCCGACTTCGACGCCCTGGCCAGCCGCGAAAGCGACATCGGGCGCCAGCTGAAGGCGCGCGAAAAAGCCTTCCGCGCCGCTAACTATTACCTGAGTAAAAACACCACGCTGCAGGACGGCGTGCCGATGCTGGCCGAAGCCCAGCGCGCGCTGTCGCTGGCATGCCAGGACTGGCTGCGCGCCGCGCTGGCGTCGCCCTTCGACGGCCACACCGTCGCCGTCACCCATTACGCCCCCAGCCTGCTGAGCGCCGACCCGCGCTACGGCCTCACGCCCGGCACCGCCGGCTTCTGCAACACGCTGGACGCGCTGTTCCCGCATGCGCAGTTATGGCTGCACGGGCACCTGCATTGCTTCAACGATTACACGGTGGAAGGCAGCGCCGACGGCCGGCCATGGGCCTGCCGCGTGGTGGCCAATCCGCTCGGCTACCTGAGCAAGGGCGAGCAGGAAGGCTTTCGGCCCGGGCTGGTGCTGGAACTCTGAGCGGCGCCGGTCAGCCGCGGTCGACCAGCTTCACGATCCGTTCGCCGTCGAAGCTGAACTCGGAACACCCCTGCAACTCGATCGTGGTGCCGGCCCGCGGACCGTCCGGCACGTCGACGGCGAAGGTGCCGCGCCAGGCGATACCGGCATGCGCCGTGTCGCCGTCGAAGTCGAGGGAGGTCAGGCGCTGCTCGCGCGCCGAGAACAGCTGGCGCCCCTGCTCGGCCAGCGCGCGGAAAGCGTCGATACCGCTGGCTTCGGCGTTGACGCTGCCGTCCGCCATATTCTCGAAGCGCACATCCGGCGCCAGCACGGCGAGCATGCCGTCGATGTCGAAATCATTGTAGGCGGCCAGGTAGCGTTCGATCACGGTCTTGCGGCGTGCGTTGTCCATGCGTGCTCCTCGTAGTGGTGGATGATGGGTGGGTCCGCGCGCCACAGCACGGCCGAGGCGTCGTCGGCGGCTTTGACCGACAGCCCGGCCGCGCCGCCGCCGCCCTCGGCATGCCGCAACTCGGCCAGCACGGCATCGAGCCCGCGCGCCAGGCAGGCATCGAACAGCGTGGCGGGCGAATACAGCCCGTAGGGGTCGGCCAGGCGGTAAAAGCCGTCGGTCATCGCCAACAGGCTGGCGCCGGGCGGGATGCGCAGCGTGCTGCGGCGCGCCGCGAACGGTCCGGCGGGCCGCAGGCACAGCACCGACGGCGCCGCGGCCGCGTTCTGGTCTTCGCGGCGGGCACGCAGCAGCGGCAGCAGGTGCGCCTTGCGTTCGGCCGCATCGGCCGGCAGCGTCGCCAGCACGCCCTGCAGCACCGCTTCCTGCGGATTGATCCAGGGGTCGAGATCGCGCACCATGCCGTCCGCCAGGCGCAGCAGGATCTTGCAGTCGCCGAGGCAAAACAGGCTGGCCGCGCCGGACCGCACGCGCACCCAGGTCAGCGCGGCGATCGGCCAGGCGTGGGCCGGCGCGTGGTCGGCGGCGGTGCGCGCCAGATAGTCGCTGCGGACCACGGCGATGGCGCCCGCCACCGCATCGTACTGCGATGTTTGCGCATCGAGGCGCAATGCCAGCGCCGCGGCAAAGGCACGCACGAACCAGGCGACGTCGCCGCTGTCCGTATCGGCGTAGTCGCGGTCCGCCACCGAGGTGGCGCCGTCGAGCACGAGGATGTCGGTGACGCCGCCGTGCTCATGCACCGTTACCAGGTCTTCATTCGCACCGCTGCCGGCAACCGCCGACACTGCCGTCCATGCCATCCGCGCCCCACGCTCATTGAACAGTTTGTCAACTATACATGAGTACGGGAAGTTTGCGGCACCAGGCCGCGGGTCGAAAAATACTGCGCCACCTTGGCCGGGGCCCCGGCCGGGTCGCAGAGGGCGATGTAGCCGTCGGGGCGCACCAGGTAGGTGGCGTCGCGCGCCAGCCCGGCGTCGTAGCAGGCCTGGCGCCAGGGGTAGACGTGCAGCGCCAGGCCGGCGTCGCGGCACCAGGCGCCGAGGTCCGCCGCGGCGTCGCCGTAGACGTGCGCCTGCCAGTCCATGACCGCCAGCGGCGCGTGGTTGTCGGGGCCGTCGTGGCCGATCCAGGGCAGGCGCTCGCCGCCGCGCACCTGGCCGGCCATGCCCTCGCTCAGCGGACTGTCGTGGTAATGGATGGCGGTCTGCGACAGGGTGCGGAACATGAATTCGCGCGTGGGGCCGATCGCATTGGCAGCCGAGGCGAACAGCGGCACCACGTGGTTGCGCATGAAGTCGGCCGTGCTGCTCTGCTTCGTGACGAAGGAAAACACGCGGTCGGTGGTTTCCACCAGCTTGCGCGCAAAGGCGATGCGCTCGGCTTCGTAGCTGTCGAGCAGGGCCTGGGGCGCGCGCCCGCGCAGCACCGCGGCCAGCTTCCAGGCCAGATTGACGGCGTCGCCGATGCCCGTATTCATGCCCTGGCCGCCGGCCGGGCTGTGTACGTGGGCGGCGTCGCCGGCCAGGAAGGCGCGCCCGCGCCGGTAGCGGCCGCTGACGCGGTGGTGCACGCGGTAGGTCGAGAACCAGTTGACCTTGCGCACCTGCAGACCGAGGCTGGCAATCGCCTGCTGGCGCACATCCTCGAACTGCAGTTCGCGGTCTGATTCACGCTCGACCCGCACCGCGCCGATCAGCCGTCCCAGGCCTGTTTTGGTATACGCCAGCAGGATCACGAAGTCGGCATGTTCCAGCGAGATGTGGATTTCGCCGTCGGCGGCCGGGCCCTCGCACTCGACGTCGGCCACGTAGAACACCTGGTCGTAGGTACCGCCCTCGAAGCCGGTGCCGAGCTGGTGGCGCACCACCGAATGGGCGCCGTCGCAACCGGCCAGCCACGCGGCCACGCAGGTGTGCTCGCCGCCCGGGCCGCGCAGGTGCGCCACCACGTGGCTGCCCGCTTCTTCGAAACCCAGCAGCTCGGTACGGTGCTGGACGCGCACCCCGGCCGCCTCCAGGTGGCGGATCAAGAGCCGCTCGTGGCGGTCCTGCGGGAAGATCAGCACGAAGGGAAACGGCGTCAGCCTGGTGCCGGCGTCGCCGAAATCCAGACGGGCGCGGTGGCGGCCACGGGCCCAGACGTTGATGGCGGGATTGCGCAGGCCGGATTCGACCACCTCGCGGTCGAGGTCGAGCTGGCGGTACAGTTCCAGCGTGCGCGCCTGCACCGCCATCGCGCGCGAGGTCGCGCCCGGCCCCTCTCCCTTGTCGACGATGCGCACCCGGATGCCCATCCGGGTCAGCCACAGCGCCAGCACCAGGCCGGTCGGGCCGGCGCCGGCGATCAATACTTCGGTCTCGTCCATATGCGCCTCCGCAAGGGTCGCCGCACTTTATTGTTTTGACAATCTCACCCGCCAAGGGTTCGTCCGCGCCGCACGCACTGAAGAGAAACAGTGCGTTACACACACCTAGGTAGAATAAGACGGTTGGGCCTGCAAGGCCAGGCTTGCGGCCCTGATAAAGACATTTGCGGAGAATGCTAGGCTTGCGGCCCTGATAAAGACATTTGCGGAGAATGAACGTGAGAATAGCGTGTATCGCCTGGGGCTCGCTGATCTGGGAACCCCGTGAACTGAAACTGGCGTCCGGATGGCGCCCCGACGGCCCCCTGCTGCCGCTCGAATTCGTGCGCGACAGCGATGACAGCGACGAACTCGCCGTCGTCATGCACGAAGCGGCGCCGCCGATGCCGACCTACTGGGCGCTGCTGGACACGGGCGACCTCGCCGCCGCACGCGAAATGCTGCGCCAGCGCGAAAAAATCCGGCCCGAATATCCGCAGTGGGTGGGCAGCATCCCGAACCCGTGCGGCCCGGAAGACCCGCGCGTGGCGGACTGGCTGCGCGCCCACGAACTCGACGCCGCGGTCTGGACCGCGCTGCCGGCCAAGTTTGCCAAGGTCAGCGAGCGCGCCCCCAGCGCCCATGAAGCGGTCGCTTTCCTGGCCGGGCTGCAGGGCGAGACGCGCCAGAAGGCCGAAGAATACGTGCGCAAGGTACCGCCCGAAATCAGTACCCTGTACCGCAAGCTGTTCGAAGAAAAGCTGGGCCTGACGCCCGAAGGCTGAGGCACTGATTCAACGACCGCTCAGGTCTCCGTGCGCAACTGCGCCAGCAGCCTGCGCGCATCCTCTCCCTGCGCAAAGCGCATGTCGCCGGCCGCCAGCGCCTCCAGTTCCTTTTTCGCCGCATCGCGTTGGCCCGCCTTGTACAGTGCCGCCGCCAGGTGGTAGCGGATGTCGCGCGCTTTCGGCGCCAGCGCGTGCGCCTTTCGCAGCATCGTCACGGCGCGTGCGGTATCGCCGCGGCTTACCAGGATCCAGGCCAGCGTGTCCATCACGTCGGGGCGCTCGCCGGCACGCTGCAGCGCCGCCTCGGCGGTCGGCAATGCGCGCGCATCGTCGAGCGCCTGGTAGGCCAGCGCCAGGTTGTTCAGCACCACCGGGTTGTGCGGCGCCAGCTTCTGCACCGCTTCGAGCTGCTCCACCGCCTGGCGGAACTGGCCGTCGGCCAGCCAGGTCTGGGCGCGGTAAGCCAGCGTGCGCACATCCTGCGGATGCGCCGCCAGCCAGCCGTCCAGGCGCCGCGCCGCCTCCGGCTTGCGGCCGGCCAGGCGCAACGCGTTATCCAGCTTGATCAGCAGCTCGTTGGCCGGATGCAGCCTGAAGGCGCGCTCATAGGCGTCCAACGCTGCCGCCGGCTGGCGCTTGGCCATCAGCACGTCGCCCTCGAGCTGCCAGCCGGCGGCACCCTCCGGATGCAGGCGCTGCATGCGGCCGGCGACGATCAGGGCCAGGTCGGGCGAGCCCTTGCGCACGTACAGCCCGGCCAGTTCGACCTGTGCCGACGGGAAGTCGGGCTGCATCGCCAGCACGCCCTTCAGCTCATCCTCGGCCTGCACCGGATGGTTCAGCAGCAGGTGCAGGGCCGCCACCTGCATCAGGACCTGGGCCGAGCGCGGCAGCGCGGCCGCCAGGCCCTGGTAGGTGGCCAGCGCCTCCTTCATCATGCCGTTCGCCAGCTGGCTCTTGGCCAGCAGGTCGAGCAGGTCGGCGTTTTCCGGATTCGCGACCTGCAGCTTGCGCGCCAGCTTGAGTGCCTTGTCGGGCGCATCGGTGCGCAGGTATTGGGCGATCAGGTTGACCGCCGGGCCGAGCGCGGCCGGGTCGACGGCGGCGGCCGCCTGCAGCCAGCGCGTGGCTTCCTCGTGCTTGCCCTCGCCGGCGGCCAGCGTGGCCAGCGCCGACATCGCCTTCACGCTGTTCTTGTTGCGGTCGAGGAAGGCCTGCAGCGCCTGGCGCGCCGCCTGCGGGTCTTGCGCGTCCAGTCCCAGCTGGGCCAGGCCCGCCGCGGCGGGATAATGCGCCGGATCGAGCGCCAGCGCGCGTTCGAACGCGGCGCGTGCCGCCCTGGCGTCCCGGCGCGCGCTCGCCACCTGGCCGAGCAGCTCGAAGGCCACCGCGCTGTCCGGCCGCGCGCGCTGCAGCGCGGCGGCGGCGGCCTGCGCGGCGTCCGGGTGGCCGAGCTGCAGTTCGGTACGCACCAGCGCCTGTGCCGCCTCGATCGAGCGCGGACCGAGCGCGGTCGCCGTCTGCAGCTCGCGCACCGCCTGCGCGGTATCGCCCTTGTTCAGGCGGCTCAGGCCGAGCGAGGTGCGCAGCTCGGCCGAATCCGGATCGAGCACGCTGGCCTGGGCGAACAGGTCGGCGGCGCTGCCGAAGCGGCGCGTCTGCATGTTCGAGTCGCCGGCAATCGCCAGCAGCTGGACGTCGGCACTGTCCACCTTCAGGGCCGGCGCCAGGATCCCCAGCGCTTCCTGGCCATGGCCGGTGCCGAGCAGCGCCGAGGCCAGCATCTTGCGCGCCTGGACGTTGTCAGGATGGTTTTCCAGGTAATGGCGCAGGTGGTGCTCGGCCAGGTAGTTGGAGCCGAGCTTCAGGCTCACCGCGCCGGCCAGCAGCACGCTCGGCATGTGCTCGGGCGCCGCCTTGAGCAGTTTATGCAGCGAGTCGCGCGCTTCCGGGTAGCGCCCACGGGTGTAGTCGAGCAGCGCCTGGGTGTACACCGCCAGCAGGCTGCCGGGCGCGATCTTGAATGCGGTGTCGAGTTCGGCCTGCGCCATGTCGTAGCGTCCCAGACCGATCGCCAGGTAAGCCTTTTCCACGTGGGCCGAACGATGTTGGGGGGCGAGCTTGATGACCTTGTCGTAGACGTCGAAGGCTTGCGCGTGCTTGCCCTCGGCGCGCAGCAGGTCGGCCTCGAACATCAGCCCCTCGAGGCTGCCCGGCAGCGCCTGCAGCACCTGGGCCGCATAGCGGTGGGCGGCGGCGGCATCGCCGTCCAGGTAGGCCACGCGGCCGAGGCCGATCAGGGCGGGCGCGCTGCCGGGCGTCTTCTCGAGTGCCTGCGTGAACAGGGCGCGCGCCGAATCGCGCTCACCCAGCGCCAGGCGGGCATCGGCGCGCACCGGCAGCAGCGCCGTGATGGCGGCGTCCTGTTTGCCGTCGATCTCGTCGAGCGCCTTGCGGAATTCGCCGCGCATGACCAGCGCCCGGCCGAGCGCCGCCAGCGCCTGCGCGCGCGCGTGGCCTGCCTTCAGCGCCAGCCGCGCTTCCTTTTCGGCGGCCAGCGCGTCGCCGGTATCGAGGTAGGTCATGGCCAGCAGGTAGCGCGTGTCGCCGTTGCGGGGCTCGGCGTTGACCGCATTCTTCAGCACGATCAGGGCCGACGCGTAATCGCCTTTGCTGCGCATTTGCTGGGCTTGCGCCCGCAGTTCGCTGCCGGACTGGTTGCCGCAGGCCGACAGCACCACGGCCAGGACCAGGGGCGCCAGGCGGCTGCGGGAGGGACGAAAAGTCGACATGGCCGGTACGGTCCTGATGGATATCAATATGTCATTGTCATCTGATATATGTCTAACAAGCAAGGAAAATTGCCGGTTGTCGAATTTGCTTACAGTAGAGGTGGGATATGTGCAACGCGTTTGCGCAAATAACTGATTTACAAGTCATGTTTACTCATGGCATGATTCGTGCTGTAGACAAGAAAATAACAACTGCCGGGAGAGTTCGTGAAAAATGCAATCAAGATGATGGGTGTCACCGTGTTCGCATCGCTGCTGGCGACGGGCCAGGCCCACGCCGGCGGCATCAGCGACACCGGTGTCAACGCCTACTGGGGTTCGGACGACCACAATTACGGCGACGTCATCGGCGGCAGCGTCTACGACATCCAGGGCGCAACCATCACCCGCGCCGGCAGCGTGCTGACCATTGCCATCGCCACCAACTTTGCCGGCCACGCCGGCATCGACTCGAACATCACGCCCAACGGCATCGGCTACGGCGACCTGTTCCTGGCCGACACCTGGCAAGCCGCGGGCACCGACAGTCACCACGAAAACGACAGTTCGACCACTGGCACCGTATGGGACTACGGCCTGGCGCTCGACAACCGCTACAGCAATACCGGGGGCAAATTCACCCTGTACCAGTTGAAGGGTGCCACCAACGCGTCCAACATCTACAATTCCGACACCTTCATGAATTGCTACCGCGGCGTCGATTGCGTTTACCGCGACGGCCAGGAAACCGCGGTCAAGAAGACCTCGTCGACGGTCAAGAACACCGGCGTGACCGGCACCTGGACCGTGACCGCCAACCAGCAGCTCACCTTCGTGATCGACCTGGCCGGCACCGAACTGCTGAACTACACCTCGTTCGCGATGCACTGGGGCGAGACCTGCCAGAACGACGTCATCGAAGGCATCACCAGCATCAACAGCCCGATACCGGTGCCGGGCAGCGCGGCGCTGGTGTTCCTGGGGTTGGGCGTGCTGGGGATGGCGCGCCGGCGCCGGCGTGTGGCTTGAGCGTTAATCGTTCGATCGGTTTGCAGCATGCCCAGGCAGGCTGGAATTGCATTGGTCTATAATGGAGACGTCCTAGCACGAGGAATTTTCATGAAGCTCAAGACGCGAGATAAAGTGGACCGGTTTACCTCTCCCACCAGGCTACGGGGCGACGCGCCGTTTCTGGGAGCGACGGTGAAGCAATGGGACCGTGCAATCGTCGGCAACATGGAGCAGACTCTGGCCCAGATCAAAAAGCGTGCCGAATCAGGCCGGAAGCGTGACGTCAACGAGGCGACCACGTTCGACCTGGCAAGCTACGCTGGCCGACGTTTGGGCGGCGCCAAATAAGCTTTCTTTTGAAAACGCGGCTTCGGCCGCGTTTTTGCTATGGCGACCAAACAAGACAGTGCTGAAACCGCGCCGCTGGTAGTCGTTTTTGCCGGCCCAAACGGATCCGGCAAAACGTCGTTGATCGACGAGCTCAGGATCACCGGCTTGGCTACAATGCGAGGCATCGTTCCCCTGCCCGCTTACTTCATCAATCCGGACCAGGTCGCCAAGGATCTAAAGGGAGATTTCGCGGATCAAAATGCCCGCGACGAGGCGGCGCAACGTGCTGCGATGCAGGCAAGAGCACAAGCAACCGCCAGCCGGCTTCCTTCGCGTTCGAAACAGTGATGTCGCACCCGTCGCGCATCAGCGAGATGCTATTGCTCAAAGAGCAGGGTTATCACCTGTTTCTGACATTCATCACCACAAATGATCCGGAACGGAACGTGGAACGCGTCAAATTTCGCTACGAAACCGGCAGTACTACCGGGCACTATGTCAAACCCGAAAAGGTCCGCGAACGTTATCACCGTACCTTGGCACTGTTGCCGCGCGCTGCCGAACTCGCCGATGCGGTCTATGTCTATGACAACAGTATCGATGGCAAGGGTGCGGCACTCCAGGTAGTGATCGAGCGCGACGGCTTGTTCTCCATTGCGGACGATGTCCAGGAGTGGGCCATATAACTACTGGTCAAGCCACTTCAGGAACGGGAACAGGAATTGGACCACCTGCTGCCTGGACTCGAAAAAGCCGGCTATGCATATGGCGACACCGATGAATTGCGCGGCACTTACACTGGCATAGTGCTGACAACGACGCCACATTTCATCGCCCAATTCGATGACGCTACCAAGTTGACTGTCATCCATGACAGGTCATGTTGGAAACTGCCGATCGCACTCCAAGTCCGTCTACTGTCCCATACACAGAAAGTGAATATCTGACCGTGCGCTACACGCCCGACAACGCACCTGAAATCGAGCGCCGGCCTACCCCTTGATCCGCTGAGTTGCCAGTCATGCCGCTCAAACCGGCAACTCCAGCCGCCGCGTCCCATACATCCGGCACTCCGCCGCCAGCGCCAGCAGATTCGGATCGCTCTCGCGCGTGCGCGGCAACAGCAGCGTGATCGTCTGGTGCGAGACATAGCGTTCGTCCAGCGGCAGCAGATCGACGCGCGCGCTGAAGCCGGCGATGCGGCCCGGCAGCAGGCTGTAGCCCATACCGCCGCCGACCAGGTTAATCAACGAAAAGATATCGCCGACGCGCAGCACGGTTTCCGGCACGTAGCCGGCCTGGCGGAACGCGTGCTCGAAGCTGTGCGAGGTGACGAAGCCGTCGCCCAGGGTCACGAACTTTTCGTCCTTCAGCGCCCGCAAATCGACCGCACCCTGTCCCGCATACGGCGACCCGAGCGGCGCCGCCAGAAACACCTCGTCCTCGAACAGCGGCACCGCCAGCAGTTGCGGATCCTCGGGCGCGCCCTGCAGGCCGATCACGATGGCATCCAGCCGCCCCTCGTCCAGGCCGCGCAGCAATTCCTGGTTCGAGCCCAGGGTCAGGTCGATCTGCAGTTCCGGGCGGCGCAGCTTGAGGCCCATCAGCAGCTGCGGGATGCAGCGCAGCGTCAGCGAATACAGCGAGCCGATCTTGAGTCGGGTGCCGGCGAAACCGGCCAGCTCGCGCACCTTGCGGATGCCTTCCTCGGTCTCGCCGACCGCACGCTGGGCATGCTTGGCGAAAGCGTAGGCGGCCGGCAGCGGCGCCAGGTTGCGGCCCTCGCGCCGGAACAGCGGACAGCGCAAGCCTTCTTCCAGCGTATGCAGGGCGCGGTGCACGCTGACCGTGCTCTGGCCGAGTTCTTCGGCCACGCGCGACAGGCTGTGCAGGCGCATGAAGGCCAGGAAGACCTCTAGTTTCTTTAGCGTAACTTCTTCGGCTATCATCGAATTCCACTCCTGGACGCATCCGTCCAGCTTACCCTGATCGTTAACCTCAGAGTAAACAATCGTCGCTGGCGTTGATTGAAGCACCCTGTCAGGCTTCCTATTCTGTGTTCAAACGCACCGTACAAGGGAGACAACATGGAACGCAAACGCTGGGATACCCGCCGCCAGGAAAAGCAGCGCCGCATCGACGCCGTGCGCCACCTGGCCGTGGGTCCGGTCCTGCCCACCGGCCGCATGGTCGAAGCGCTCGAGCAGCTGGTGGTCAGCGGCGACCGCGTGGTCCTCGAAGGGAACAACCAGAAGCAGGCGGATTTCCTGGCGCGCGCGCTGGTGCAGGTCGACGCGGGCCGGGTAAATGGCCTGCACATGATCCAGCCCAGCGTCAGCCTGCCCGAACACCTCGACCTGTTCGAACGCGGCATCGCCAACAAGCTCGATTTCGCCTACGCCGGCGCCCAGAGCCTGCGCATTTCGCAGTTCCTGCAGGAGGGCACGCTGCAGGTCGGCGCGCTGCACACCTACATCGAACTCTACGCCCGGCTGTACGTCGATTTGTCGCCGAATGTCGTGATGGTGGCCGGCTACAAGGCCGACCGCGCCGGCAACCTGTACACCGGCCCCAGCACCGAAGACACGCCGGCACTGGTCGAAGCCGCGGCCTTCCGCGACGGCATCGTGATTGCCCAGGTCAACGAGATCGTCGACGATCCGAAAGACCTGCCGCGCGTCGACATCCCCGGTTCCTGGATCGACTTCGTGGTGCAGGCCGACAAACCCTTCTATATCGAGCCGCTGTTCACGCGCGACCCGCGCCTGATCAAGCCGGTGCACATCCTGATGGGGATGATGGCGATCCGTGGCGTATACGAGCGCCACCAGGTGCAGTCGCTGAACCACGGCATCGGCTTCAACACGGCGGCGATCGAACTGCTGCTGCCGACCTACGGCGAGCAGCTCGGTCTGAAGGGCAAGATCTGCCGCAACTGGACCCTGAACCCGCACCCGACCCTGATCCCGGCGATCGAATCGGGCTGGGTCGAGAGCGTGCACTGCTTCGGCGCGGAACTCGGCATGGAAGCCTATACCGCCGCCCGCCCCGACATCTTCTTTACGGGCCGCGACGGCTCGATGCGCTCCAACCGCGCCTTCTGCCAGCTGGCAGGCCAGTACGCGGTCGACCTGTTCATCGGCTCCACGTTGCAGATGGATGGCCTCGGCAACTCGTCCACCGTGACCCACGGCCGCCTGACCGGCTTTGGCGGCGCGCCCAACATGGGCCACGATCCGCACGGGCGCCGCCACCCGACGCCGGCCTGGCTCGACCTGGTCGAGGGAGACGATCCGCTCCAGCGCGGCAAGAAGCTGGTGGTGCAGATGGTCGAGACCTTCCAGGACGGCAGCGCGCCGACCATCGTCGAATCGCTCGATGCGGTGGAAGTCGGGCGCACCTCCGGCATGCCGCTGGCGCCGGTGATGATCTACGGCGACGACGTCACCCACGTGCTGACCGAGGAAGGCATCGCCTATTTATACAAGGCGCGCTCGTTGGAAGAGCGCAAGGCGATGCTGGCCGCGGTGGCCGGCATCACCCCGATCGGCATGCGCCACGATCCGAAGCGCACAAGCAGCATGCGTGAACAGGGCCTGATCGCGCTGCCCGAAGACATCGGCGTGCAGCGCGCCCAGGCCACGCGCTCGCTGCTGGCGGCCAAGAGCATCGCCGAACTGGTCGACTGGTCCGATGGCCTGTACCAGCCGCCGGCCAAATTCAGGAGCTGGTGATGACGGCGCTGAATCCTTTACAGCACGCGGCGCGCGGCAGCCTGCTGGCGACACGGTTGGCTGACCTGGCAACAGACGCCCTGGTCGACGAAGCCATGCTGACCCCGAAACCTGGCCTGGTCGACATGCGCGGCAACGGCGCCCACGATGACCTGAGCTGGCTGCTGATGTGTCGCTCGGCCTGCGCGCTGCGCCCGGCTTTCCTGCGCATGGCCGAAGCCGGCGCCGCCATCCAGGATCCCGCGCTGCTGCGCCGGCGCATCGGCGCCATCGGCCGCGACGCCGAAGCGGCGATGATGGCGGCCACCGGCGGCATCAATACCCACCGCGGGGCGATCTGGGCGCTCGGCCTGCTGGTGACCGCAGCCGCCCGCGGCAGCCAGCCCGACGCCGCGGCCATCGCCCACGACGCCGGACTGCTGGCCTGCATCGACGATCCGGGCGCCCCGGCCAGCACCGGCAACAAGGGCGAACTGGCCTGCCGCACCCACGGCGTGAGCGGCGCCCGTGGCCAGGCCCGCGCCGGCTTCCCGGCCGTGCTGCACGCCGCCCTGCCGATGCTGCGCCTGTCGCGCGCCCGCGGCGACGGCGAACCGCAGGCGCGCGTGAATGCCCTGCTGGCGGTGATGGCCACGCTGGACGACACCTGCCTGCTGGCGCGCGGCGGCCGCCGGGCGCTGCAGGCCACCCAGGCCGGCGCCCGCCGCGTGCTGGGCCTGCAAGGGATCGCCACGCCGCACGGCCGCGCCGCGCTGCGCGCGCTGGAAACCCGCATGCGCCGCCTGCACGTGTCGCCCGGCGGCGCAGCCGATCTGCTGGCCGCGGCGCTGCTGCTCGACGCGATCGAACGGCAGCACGCGCGCACGCGTGCAACGAACTAGAGGAGACAACGATGGAAAAACTGGAATATACCTTCGCCGCCGGGCAGCCGGCACCGGGGCGCGCCGTCACCGGCGTGGTGGCCTCGGGCGACCTCGAAGTGCTGCTGGAGCCGGGGCAGGCAGGCAGCACCACGGTGGCCGTGCAGACCTCGGTCGACGGCTACGGCGCCAACTGGACCGCGCTGCTGGAGCGCGTGCTCGGCCCCGGCACGCTGCCGGCCGCGCGCATCGAGATCAACGATAACGGCGCCACGCCGGGTGTGGTGCGCATGCGCATCGAACAAGCCTTCGAAGAACAGGCCAACGGGGGACAGCGACCATGACCGACATCGACAAACTCCTGCAGCGCGACAGCTTCATCGAACGCAATGCACGCAGCCGCGCCCAGGCCCTGCTCGACCCGGGCACCATGCGCGAGCTGGCCGGTCCGTTCGAGCGCCTGTATTCGCCCTGGCTGGCGATGCAGCAGCTGGTGACCCAGGCCGACGACGGCGTGGTGGTGGCCAAGGGCCTGTTGGAGGGCGCGCCGACCGTGGTGCTGGCCATCGAAGGCGGCTTCCAGGGAGGCAGCATGGGCGAGATCGGCACCGCCAAGATTGCCGGCGCACTCGAACTGGCGGCGCGCGACAACCGGCGCGGCATCCCGACGCAAGCCGTGATTTTGTTCGAGACCGGCGGCGTGCGCCTGCAGGAAGCCAATCTCGGGCTGGCCGGCATCGCCGAGATCCAGTCGGCCATCGTCGACCTGCGCCGCTACCGCCCGGTGATCGGCGTCAGCGCCGGCACCGTCGGCTGCTACGGCGGCATGTCGATCGCGGCCGGACTGTGCTCTTGGCTGGTGCTGACGCGCGAGGCGCGCCTCGGGCTGAACGGGCCGCAGGTGATCGAGCAGGAAGCCGGCGTGGCCGAATTCGATGCCCGCAACCGCGCGCTGATCTGGGGCCTGACCGGCGGCGCGCAGCGCGCCGCCAGCGGCCTGGCCGATGCCTGCGTCGACGACGACAGTGCGGCCATCCGCGCCACCGTCGCCGGGCTGTTCGCCCGCGGCGTGCCGGCACAGCACCGCAGCGAACGCGCTGCCGACTACCTGGCGGCGCTGGCGCAGGCCGACACCGCGGTCCAGCCGGCAGCGGCGGACGTCCGCACCGTCTATATGAAAGGGGAAGCATGATGGCATCGACCCACACCTCGCGCGGCGCCATGTGGCTGCGCCTGCTCACCGGCGGCGCGCCCGCGCTGCACGACTGGCCTTCGGTCCGCGTCTGCGATGCGCCCTTGAACGGCCAGACGGCGCGCTGGATCGCCGTCGTGCCCGATCCCGACAACCGCTTCCCGCGCGCCCGCAACGGCGAAGTCGGCCTGGTGGAAGGCTGGCAGCTGGCGCAGGCGGTGCAGGAGACGATCGCGCAAGACCGCGACGCGCCTGTCAAGCGGCCTATCGTCGCCGTGATCGACGTGCCGAGCCAGGCCTATGGCCGGCGCGAAGAAGCCTTCGGCATCCACCAGGCCCTGGCCGGTGCCGCCGGCGCCTATGCCCAGGCACGCCTGGCCGGCCATCCGGTGATCGGGCTGATCGTCGGCCTGGCGATGTCCGGCGCCTTTCTGGCCCACGGCTACCAGGCCAACCGCCTGATCGCGCTGGACGATCCGGGCGTGATGGTGCATGCGATGGGCAAGGCCTCGGCCGCGCGCGTCACGCTGCGCACCGTCGAGGCGCTCGAAAAGCTCGCCGAGAAGGTGCCGCCGATGGCTTACGACATCAGGAATTTCGCCTCGCTCGGCATCCTGTCGCAGGTGCTGCAACTGACCAACCTGGCATTGCCGGACGAGCAGGACCTGGCGCTGGTGCACAGCGCACTGGAGACGGCATTGAAAGACATCCTGGAAGACCGCGAGCGCAACCTCGCCGGCCGCCTGCAGGGCCAGCACCGCGCCGCCTCGCGCCGCGTGCGCCAACTGCTCGAGACGCAATGGGAGGCCGCCGACTGACAATCCCCCTACTGCCCCCGCCACGATTCGACAGGCAGCGCCAATCAACAAGAGCATAACGCCGGCGCACACTTTTTTGCTGGACGAAGAGGAGACACCATGATTATCTACGGAACCGCACTGCTGGCCGTGTGCCACCTGCTCGGCATCTTCCTGGGCGATTTGCTCGGGACGCTGCTGGGCGCCAAAACCAACGTCGGCGGGGTCGGCATCGCCATGATCCTGCTGATCTGCGCACGGCTTTACATGCACAAGCGCGGCCTGATGCCCGAACACACCGAACTGGGCGTCGCCTTCTGGGGCGCCATGTACATCCCGGTGGTGGTGGCGATGGCCGCCAGCCAGAACGTGGTGTCGGCCATCCGCGGCGGCCCGGTGGCCCTGATCGCCGCCTTTGCCAGCGTGGCGGCCTGCGCCTGCTGCATCGCCCTCATCAACCATGGCGAACGCCCGGCGACAGCGCTTGATGGCGCCGATGCCGACACCGAACCGGGCATCGACCCGCGCCACGCTTAAGGAGACCGATCATGCTCGAATTACTTGAAAAAACCGCGAAACACAATGGCCTGGTGACGGCCTTCGCCCTGGTCGGCCTGGTGATGCTGGTGTCGATGTTCCTGTCCAAAAAACTCACCTTCGGCCGCGTGCACGGCTCGGCGATCGCGATCCTGATCGGCCTCGGCCTGGCCTACTGGGGCGGCATGCAGACCGGCGGCAAGCAGGGCCTGGCCGACGTCTCGCTGTTCGCCGGCGTCGGCCTGATGGGCGGCGCCATGCTGCGCGACTTCGCCATCGTCGCCACCGCCTTCGAGGTGCAGGTGACGGAAGCACGCAAGGCCGGCCTGATCGGCGTGGTCGCCCTGCTGCTCGGCACCTTCCTGCCCTTCATCGTCGGCGCCAGCGTCGCCTGGGCCTTCGGCTACCGCGATGCGGTCAGCCTGACCACCATCGGCGCCGGCGCCGTCACCTACATCGTCGGCCCGGTCACCGGCGCGGCGATCGGCGCCAGCTCGGAAGTCATCGCGCTGAGCATCGCCACCGGCCTGGTCAAGGCGATCATCGTGATGGTCGGCACCCCGATGGCGGCGCGCTTCCTGCGCCTGCGCACCCCGCGTTCGGCGATGGTGTTCGGCGGCCTGGCCGGCACCGTCAGCGGCGTCTCGGCCGGCCTGGCCGCCACCGACCGCCGCCTGGTGCCCTACGGAGCGCTGGTCGCGACCTTCCACACCGGCCTCGGTTGCCTGCTCGGACCGTCGCTGCTGTTCTTCGCGACGCGCTCGCTGGTGGCTTGAGGAGATCGCGGCCATGAACGCGCCCTACCGCCCGCACGACCTGCTGTTCGCGCGCACGCCGGATGACTTCGTGGCGGCCGGTTCGCGGCCGGACTGGCTGGACGATGACGCCGGCTGGGCGGCACGCGCACCGCTGGTGGTGCGGCGCGAGATCGCCCATGGCGGCCGCATCCCGGTCGGCGCGCGTGGACTGGTGCGCAAGCAGCGCTGCGCCGGTTACCTGGCGGCGGACGCGGTCGCGCGCTGCGTGACGCCGGAACGGCTGGCCGCCGCCGTAACCAAGGGCCCCGCGCTCGACCTGCGCGCGGCCGCCGACCGGTTGCCCGCCATCACCGCCCTGCTGGCGCTGGCACCGCGGCTGCAGGCCCTGGGCCTGGACTGGGGACCGGCCGGCGGTGCCGGCTTCTGGCTGGCCAGCGGTTTGCCGGTGCTGCGCGCGGACAGCGACCTCGATCTGCTGGTGCGGGCGCCGCAGCCGCTCACGCCTGCACTGGTCGATGCCTTGTCGGCACTGCAGGCGGGGGCCGCCTGCCGCATCGACATCCAGGTCGACACCGGCGCGGCAGGCTTCGCGCTGAATGACTACCTGCGCGGCGGCCGCGTCATGCTCAAGACTGCCACTGGCCCGGTCCTGATGGCCGATCCGTGGCAAACGCGGTCCGCGGCATGAGCGTCCTGTTCACCTTCCCCGGCCAGGGCGCGCAAAAGCCGGGCATGCTGCACACCTTGCCCGAGCAGCCCGAAACTGCACGCACGCTGGATGAAGCATCAGCGGCGCTCGGCCGCGACGTGCGCACGCTCGACACCGAGCCGGCGCTGCGCTCCACGGTGGCGGTGCAACTCTGCCTGCTGGTGGCCGGCGTCGCCATGGCGCGGGTGATGGCCGCGCATGGCGCGCAGCCGCAGATGGTGGCCGGCCTGTCGATCGGCGCCTGGCCGGCGGCGGTGACGGCCGGGGTGCTGGATTTCGCGGATGCGGTGCGCCTGGTCGAGTTGCGGGCGCGCCTGATGGAAGACGCCTACCCGTCCGGCTACGGCATGACGGCGATCGGCGGTTTGACGCGCCAGCAGCTGGAACCGATGGTGGCCGCCGTGCATGGCAGCGCGACGCCGGTCTACCTGGCCAACCTGAACGCGCCGCGCCAGATCGTCATCGCCGGCGCGGACGCTGCCATGTCTGAGGTGGCCGAACTGGCACTGGAACACGGTGCCGGGCGTGCCGAACGGCTGGCCGTGGCCGTGCCCTCGCACTGCGAGCTGTTCGACGAGCAGGCGCGCGCGCTGGCCTGCGCGATGGACCAGGTGGCGCTGCAGCGGCCACGCATCGTTTATATCAGCAGCAGCGCCGCCCGCGCGCTGTTCGACGGCCGTCGCATCGGCGCCGACCTCGCCGCCAACATGGCGCATCCGGTGCTGTGGGCCGACACGGTGCGCCATGCCTGGGAACGCGGCGCCCGCCTGGCGCTGGAAATGCCGAGCGGCTCGGTGCTGACCAAGCTGACCGCGCCGGAGTTTCCGGACGGGCTTGCGCTCAGCTGCGAAGGTGCGCGCCTGGACAGCCTGGTCGGCGCCGTCAGGGCGTGAGCCGCCCCGACGCCGGCGATCGTGAACTCACGCAGCGGTCTTGCGCGCCCGTTCGGCACCCGCCAGCAAGTCCATCACGTCGGTGCCCTGGATCGGCTTGACCACGTGGCGGTCGAAGCCGGCCGCCAGCGCCTTTTCCTTGTCCTGCGCCTGGCCGTAACCGCTCAGCGCCACCAGCGGCAGGCCGTGCAGGCCCGGGATCGCGCGCAGGCGTGCCGCCAGTTCGTAGCCGTCGAATTCGGGCAGGCCGATATCGAGGACACACAGGTCGGGGCGCGCTCGTTTGCCGTCCTGCAGCCGGGCCAGTGCCTCGCCCGGGCTGTGCAGCACGTCGGCACGGTGGCCGAGCGCTTCGATGTACATCGCCAGGATCTGGGCGGCATCGACGTTGTCGTCGACGATCAGCACCTGCAGCGCTGCGGCAGCCGGCGTCACGTCAGGTTCGCCGGCGTGCGGCAGCTCTGCTGCCGGCTGCCGGCGCAGGCGCGGCAGGCTCACGCTGAAACGGCTGCCGCGGCCGGGCCCGTCGCTGGCGGCTTTCACGCGGCCGCCGTGCAGCTCGACCAGGCTGCGCGCCAATGCCAGCCCGACACCGAGGCCGCCCTGCGAGCGGTCGGCGCTGCGTTCGCCCTGCGAAAACAGTTCGAAGGCGCGCGCCAGCAGGTGCGCCGACATGCCGATGCCGTCGTCGACCACCTCGATCTCGATCTCGTCGTCGTGCACCGCCACCCGCACCGCGACATGGCCGCCGTCCGGCGTGTACTTCGCGGCATTGCCGAGCAGGTTGGCGAACACCTGCACCAGGCGCTTGCGGTCGCCGTTCACCAGCACGGCGTCATACGGCAGGGCGTCGTCCGCATCGTCCGCAAGTTCGCGCGCAACATCGAGCGCCAGCGCGTGGCCCTTGGCTTCCACCAGCGGCCGCACCTGCTCGAGCGCTTCGGCCACCAGCGCCGCGATGGCAACCGGCGCCCGGTTCAGGGTCACCTGGCCACGCGTCACGCGCGACACATCCAGCAAATCGTCGATCAGGCCCGTCATGTGGCTGGCCTGGCGCGCGATCACGGCGGTGACCTCGCGCAGCTGCGCCGGATCCGGCTTGCCGATGGTGAGGAAGTCGGCCGCCGCCGCGATCGGCGCCAGCGGGTTGCGCAGCTCGTGCGCCAGCATCGCCAGGAATTCGTCCTTGCGCTGGTCGGCTTCGCGCAGCTGGGCCTCGCTGCGCGCGAGCGCCTGCTGGGCGTCGCGGATCGGCGAGATGTCGACCACGTAGGCGATGCCTTCGTTCGCGTCGACCATCGTTGCGCCCATCTGCACGCTGACCCGGCTGCCGTCCTTGCGGTAGTACTCCTTGATGTGGTTGTCCATGCGGCCGGTGGCGCGCAGCTGCGCCATCACGCGCCGGTTCGCCTCGCCCCATTCCGGTGGCGTCAGCAGGCTGGACGACAGACGCCCGAGCTCGACGTCGGCGTGGCTGTAGCCCAGCATGTCGAGGAACGACGGGTTGGCGTCGATGATGGCGCCGTCGATGCGGTAGCGAATGATGCCGATCACGTTGGAGTCGACCAGGCGCCGGAAGCGGGTTTCGCTTGCCCGCAGCGCGTCTTCCACTTCGCGCTGGCGCGTGATGTCGAGCACGACACCCGGCATCCAGGCCGGCTGGCCGTCCTCGCCATAGGTCAGCTTGGCGCGCGCCAGCACGTGGCGCCAGCCGCCGTCGGCCGCGCGCACGCGGTACTGCTGTTCGAACGGCAGGCCGCAGGCGATGGTCGCCGCGATCGCGGTGCGCGCGCCATGCAGATCGTCGGGATGGATCGCGTCCAGGTATTGCGCGAGCGAGGCACCCGCGGCGGCGCTGGCGACGCTGGTGCCGAAGATCGCCGCCAGGTTGCGGTCGGCGTAAATGCGGTCGGCGCGGATATCGTAGGTCCAGGTACCGATGTCGGCCGCCACCAGCGCTGCGTCCTGGCGCAGGCGGGCGTCGTGCAACGCCGCCTGGTTGGCCTTGTGCTCGTGGGTTTCGGTGCAGGTGCCGAGCCAGCGCACGATGCGGCCGGCGTCGTCGCGTACCGGCAGCGCGCGCGCCAGCGTCCAGCGGTACTCGCCGCTGGCGTGGCGCAGGCGGTATTCGATCTCGTAAAGGGTGCCGGTCGCCAGCGAGTGGCGCCAGACCTCCCAGGCACGGGCGCGGTCCTCCTGATGCACCACGTCGCTCCAGCTTTCGCCATCGCTGGCGCCGGGCTGGACGCCGGTGAAATCGTACCAGCGCTGGCTGAAATAATCGTGGCGGCCGTCCGGCAGCGTCGACCACACCATGTGCGGGATGGCATCGGCGATCGCACGGAATTGCGGGTCGCGCCCGTCGACCGTCACGCTGTGCACCAGCGTGCCCCGGATACCGCACACCGTGCCGTCGAGGTCGCGCAGCGGCGCCAGCGCCAGGCCGGCACCCAGTCCCGGCGGCTCGACCTGCAGCGCGGCGCCGGCCAATACCTGGGGCAGCACCGGCTGCAATGCTTCCCACAGCGCCGGCCATGCCTGCGCCAGCGGCTGGCCCAGCGCGTCAAGCCGGACCGGCGCATCGGACCTGTGCCGCGCCAGGTGCGGCAGGCAGGCGTCGTTGACCAGCAGCCGTCCTTCCGCGCCCCACGCCAGGAAGGCTGGGCTGCCGCTGTCGAACAGGAAGCGCGCCGCGTAGCGCAGGGCCGGCGGCCACGCGTCCATCGGTCCCAGCGCGCAAGCGCCTTCGCGCAGCGCGCGTTCGACGATGCCAGGGGAAGTCGTGATGGTGGGCCGGGCTTGTTCTAGCATGACGTAAATATAAGTGGCCTGCAGCGATGGAAGACCTTGGATTTTAACGTTTATTTGGGGAAATGTATGCGGCTGCATGAATCATGCAAACTCATCAATTTCGTCAATTATAAGTCTTATTTCCCAATTGAAACATATTATCGTCAATTATGCGTCGCAAAAAACACACGGGCCCGGCATGCACTGCACACCGGGCCCGCTAATTACTGCTTGTTCAAGTCGATCAGACCGGCACAGGTAATTTCGCCAGCAGCTTGTCGAGCGTGACCGGATATTCGCGCACGCGTACGCCGGTGGCGTTGTAGATCGCGTTCGCGACCGCCGCCGCCACGCCGCAGATGCCCAGCTCGCCCACGCCCTTGGCCTTCATCGGCGAGGTGGTCGGGTCGGTCTCGTCCAGGAACACCACTTCCTGGTGCGGGATGTCGGCGTGCACC
>Ga0265797_10004308_pt1 | contig 21867 bp, 14 predicted proteins | sample P2T30metagenome_FD_192433 | JGI IMG/M metagenome (GOLD analysis project Ga0265797, IMG submission 192433) | Plant litter microbial communities from East Loma Ridge, Irvine, California - P2 T30 | ecosystem: Environmental > Terrestrial > Plant litter > Unclassified | place: USA: California... | reverse complement strand
TGGCACGCCCAAGCTCATCAATCACGCCAGGCTTCGGAACAATGTCACCGGGCTGGTTGGGCTTCTTGTACCGCAGCATCGCCTGCACAACCTCGTCGGGCATGAGCGCGGGGTGAATGCAGTTGAGCCTCCGCAGTATTTGCAGCATCCTGTGATAACGCGCCGTCTTCACCGGCTCGTTGGTCATGATGCGATACTGCTCGATCGTCTTCCAGGCCACCTTGGGTGCCTCTGCGGGCGGTATAACAGGTAACGTAGCGACTTTTCGAAGGAGAGCGGAGAGGGAGAGGAAGTCGTCGGTGAAGGTGGGCTTTGCGCTGAAGTAAGACGGCGATGCTGGGACGACGCGCAGTGTTCGTAGCGAGTCCTTCTTTTCGCCCTTCTTGCCGCTGCCTTTTGTCGTCGCTTCCAAGTCAATTTCGGGGGCCGCTGTGAATGGTTCCCGTATCTCTTCCTCTGTAACCTCTGCACGTCGTACGGCTGTCGTCGAGATGCATCTCCGTACTGTGGGTTGGAAGCTCCGTTGAGCATATCGCATCGTGCGTTCGCACTGGGGCCGCGGTCGACTGCCCAGGGCATCGGCCGCCCTCCAAAGACTCCTTGAAAACTCCCTGCTTGCCATTGCGCCTGTGGTCGACAGCGAATGCACCGTGGTAGCGCTGTCAAAGAACTGCCACCTGCCACAACTGACGACGATGGATGCACGAGCCACCTGCAAATCGGCTAGACGAAATTACGGTGGACTGTGCACGCAGGTCTCCTACAGCCCCGCCTCCCTCAGCCTTTTTTCTTCACAACTCCTGTCTTCCACACACTGATTGTTAAGCTCAACCACGAACTCTACAATCATGTCTTTCGGAAAGCTCTACAGCTACTCGGTACGTCGTCGCACACAGGCACGCGAAGTCGCACCGCAATGAGTCCTAACAGCAAGCCAACAGGGTAACCCGCGTACCACCTCTCTCCTGGCCGTCGCGAAGGAGAATGGCCTCGACATCGAGTTCGTCGACACTGAGCCAGCCAAGGGTGTCTCTGAGGACTACCTGAAGCTCAACAAGCTCGGCAAGGTCCCTACCTTCGAGGGCGCTGACGGCTTTGTCCTCTCCGAGTGCATCGCCATCGCTGTCTACCGTAAGTGCTACCCCGCGCGTTCGCTCCTCCTCCCTGCATAATATGATGTCGAATGAATTCATTCAGTTATCCCTGTCTGAAAACTATTGTTGAAAACTTACTATTCTGATTTGCCTCTACCACATCTACTCCGTCTGTCCAAAATTTGGTGGTGACTCAGAGCTGACGGATTCCAGTTGCCTCGCAAAACGAGAAGACCAGCCTTCTCGGCAAGACCAAGCAGGACTACGCCACCATCTTGCGATGGATGTCCTTTGCCAACACTGAGGTCCTCTCCCCCCTCGGTGGCTGGTTCCGCCCCATCCTCGGCCGCGACCCTTACAACAAGAAGAGCGTCGACGAGTCCCAGAAGGCCGCCCTCAAGGCCGTCCACGTCATTGAGGAGCACCTCCTTACACACACCTACCTCGTTGGTGAGCGTCTGACTCTTGCCGACATCTTCGCTGCCAGCATCCTTGCCCGCGGCTTCCAATACTTCTTCGACAAGCAATGGCGCGACTCCAACCCCAACACTACCCGTTGGTACGAGACCGTCTACAACCAGACCAGCTACTCTGCTGTCGCCCCCAAGCTCGAGTTCATCTCCGAGGCGTTGAAGAACGTCGCACCCAAGAAGGAGGGTGGTGAGAAGAAGAAGGAGCAGCCCAAGGCCGCCCCTAAGCCCAAGAAGGAGGAGGCTGAGGAGGAGGAGGAGGCACCAGCTGCCCCCAAGCCCAAGCACCCTCTCGAGGCTCTGCCCAAGGCCACATTCGTCCTTGACGACTGGAAGCGCAAGTACTCCAACGAGGAGACCCGTGAGGTTGCCCTCCCCTGGTTCTGGGAGAACGCCAACTTCGAGGAGTACTCCATCTACAAGGTTGACTACAAGTACAACGATGAGTTGACCCTCACCTTCATGACCTCCAACTTGATCGGTAAGTCAAATCACCTGCAATTTATATAGTCACATTGCTAATTCCTTTAGGTGGTTTCTTCACTCGTCTCGAGGCCAGCCGCAAGTACCTGTTCGGCTGCTGCTCCGTATACGGACAGTCCAACGACTCCATCGTCACCGGTGCGTTCATCGTCCGTGGCCAGGATGCTCTCCCCGCCTTCGATGTCGCTCCTGATGTCGAGAGCTACGAGTTCACCAAGCTCGACCCCACCAAGGAGGAGGACAAGGAGTTCGTCAACGACCAGTGGTCGTGGGACAAGCCCATCACCGTCAACGGAAAGTCCTACGAGTGGGCCGACGGAAAGGTGTTCAAGTAAACGCTTCGCCTTCTTTTTGAAGTGTTTGCTTTGATTTATGATGCGGATGATTAACGAACTGGCATGGGTATGGATAGGATGACGGATGAGGATTCATGAGATCACGCTGGGCAGCCCTGGTGGATCAGTGATACTGCCATAGCCGTTAGAGGCTCAAAATGCTGCACAAGAAGTTCATGATACCCAACACACAATATTGTCTCGATACTGTGACGTCTGTTCCAAGCTTGTACTTTTACTCTGCTAGTCTCGTCATGTACATGTGATAGATCTTAAGCGCTTGTATGCGACTGCGTTCCTTATCGCGCACTCAACAGATAACGAAGAGTTTGTCTTCCCTGACACTACGTTGCCTAGCAGGTGTCAGGTGTTCTCAACCCCAGATCTGGGCTCGAACTGGGGTGGGGCCAACAAAGTCGTGGCTTGTCGAGCCGAGCCTATCATTGGTTGTAAGAGACAAGGAAATAGCCCTAGCCAACCGCCGAAGCCGTCCAACGAAGGCTGGAAAGAACGGCGGCGTGGGCAAGCGCATGAGGCACATGCATGTCTTTGATCCTCGAGTCCTCACCTCGATCTCCATCTTGTCAACTTCTACAACACTGAACCGCGCCGAGATTGCGGTCCCGCGACGGAACTATCACGGTGACATTCGCGCGCACGGCCAAACACAGCCATCATCACAAGGCACGCCTGAGCTGAGCGCGGGCGTATTTGTCGTCATCCGCACTTTGATTTGCGACAATCGGTACCTTTTTCGCACAACGGAGGAAGAGCTGGAATCGGAACATCAGGATTAGCGCGACAAGAACCGCGCAATCATTGTGCACATAATTCCGGCTTCCTGCGTTATCAGTTGGTGGATCGTGCTCCGGACGACGGAACGGCGGCCATCGGTTCACGCAAGTGTAACGTGCAACGGTAACAGAACAAACTGGTGATCTGGCTTCGCGCTACGGAAACGCGACGCAAGGATTGAGCACAAGAGTGGTTTCCGGCTTTAAAGGTGGGAGGTGCGAAGAAGAGGGAGAACGTCCTCGTTGAGTCTTGACGCAAACAGAAGATTCTAAGGAAAGAGAAAGTGTGTTTTGGGACAAAGAGCAAGCAAAACCGGATTGTGCTTGTGCATCTTAAAACAGCTTGGGGAAGAGAGGCTAAGAAAATTTATCAGTTGAACTGGAAGAGGAAGACAAGAGGAACACCAAGGGAATGAAAGAAGATAGCGCGAGGGTGGTGAGGAGATCATCTGGAAATTCGGGGGAACCTGCGATTCAGGTCATCTGTCTGGTAGGTCATTCTGTGCTGGTTGTGTTTGTCGATGTGGCTAGAGGCATTCTCATATATGCATCAGATGTCGCCAATCGTGCAGGTCGACAAGCAGATGTGCCGTCTCGCAGTAGAGGCTAACACGAACAGGGCTCTGGAGGTGGACCAAGCGAAGACAATGTCACGGGCTTCCTCGTTCGATCAACAGCAACAAACTGGGCTAAGAACTCCGTCATAGCTGTGGATGCAGGCTCCCACCTTGCATCGATTACCCGCATACTTGGTCAGGATTTCCCGCTTGTCTCCGACCCGGATCCAGCATTATCGACCCCACATAACGGTAATGGAAATGGGAATAGCAGTGACGCGCATATAGAGTCGCCGTCGCCGGGCACTGGGCATGTCTCGCTCTCCGACGAAGATTCTGGACCTGAGACACCAGATTCTGAGCAGGATGTACCCGTCACAATTACTACGCTGAAAACTGGCGCATTCGCGGGGTTACCTTTCCCACATCTAAGTGCCAGGGCAAATGCGCTACATGTTGTGAGAGAGCACATTTCGACTTATCTCATCACCCATCCACATCTCGACCATGTCTCGGGCTTCGTCATCAATACAGCAGCTTTTCACAATACATCTCGACCCAAGCGGTTAGCAGCACTACCATTTACCGTCAACGCGATCAAAAACCACATCTTCAATAACATCATCTGGCCTAACCTTACGGACGAAGATGGAGGCGTGGGACTAGTAACTTTCCAACGGCTTGCAGAAGGCGGTAACATTGCTCTGGGTGAAGGAAGCTCAAGAGGCTACATCGAAGTGTGTGACGGCTTAGGAGTCAAGGGCTTCAAAGTAAGCCATGGCCACTGCATGCAGGGACCTGGCCATGTACACCGCGGATCGAACGCCAACCTACTGGAGACCTCAGATCGGCAAAATGCAAACCCTTCTCAGTCGTATGGTCAATCAGACGGACTTGAAGGTCGTTCACAAAGCTTCTCTATGACTACACAAAGCGCACCCGGCACTCCAGGTTTCAGCGGAAGCACAGAAGCCGGCCGACGAGCCAGCGGTGTCACAGTTCCTCAACCCCAGCAACCGCAATCGCAAGATCACTGTGTGATTGACTCAACCGCCTACTTCATTCGCGCCGAATCTACCCTGACGACCCCAAAACGCGAGATCCTCATCTTCGGCGACGTTGAACCAGACTCCCTCTCACTTTCCCCACGTACACATCAAATCTGGACGGAAGCAGCTCCAAAGATCGCCGCCGGCACTTTGAAAGGTATTTTCATAGAAGTCTCATACACGAACGCGCAAGCGGACGCCGTACTTTTCGGACACCTAGCACCCCGCCATCTACTCGAAGAGCTCAGCTCCCTCGCGGCCATGGTAAAAGACAGCAAAAAGCAGCACGAGCGCGACAAAGAAGAGCTCCGCTCACAGAGGAAAAAGAAGCGGAAGCGAGCCAGTGCAAGTAACAACCTCCAGCTCGAAAGTCTAAGTTCAGCCGAGAATGGAAGAAAAGTCAAGATGGGCGGCTACCTAGGTGGAGTAGGCAAAGGGATAGATTCCCCAATTTCGATAACAAACCACTCGCAAACCGACGATGAGACAATGAGCGACTTCCCGCTTTCGAGGGGTGACACGGGGACGAACACGCCTGTTCCTTTTCCACCGCCACTGCAACATCATCAGTCTCTTCAGCGGCATCAGGATCAACCACAGGATCAGCAAAATGGCACCCCCGGGCCACCTCCATCCCATCCTTCTGCACCAGCAGCGTTCGGTCTGTCATCCGTCTCCGCTGAGCACAACCGCGCCATGCTCTCTGCGGCATTCGATTCTCCGCTCAAAGGCGTCAAGGTCGTTATCATCCATGTCAAGGATTCCTTCATGGATGGGCCGCTAGTAGGGACTCAGATTCTGAGGGAGCTGAGGGAAGGGGAGGAAGCATTGCAGGAGCAAGGGAAGGGCTTGGGGTGTCAATTTGAAGTTAGCGCTGCGGGAGAGAGTTATTGGTTCTAATGGCGTTTGAGTAGGGTTTGGTCAGATTGGATTCAAGATGATCGGGCTAGAGAGGGGTGTGGCTTGGCGTTTGGGGGATGAGCTTCGGCTTTGTCTTGGGGGGTTCTTGGTTACTTGAGGGTTACGATATATATATGTGTCTGAGCGGCTACTTTGAGTATTTGGGGGAAAGCGCGTTGGGGTCTGGGGATACATGTAGCATCATGAGTTTTGATATACCACTGCCTTTGTTACCACCGCAGCCATCGCATGAGCTGCTGTCTGCGTTTAACCCTCATCCATAACGTACCCAAGCTAGTCCAGCACCAATACTTCCTACACTCTTCACCACTACATCACCTCCCAAACACACGTTCCCTCCGCCTCGTCTGCCGTCGTATCCACCACTCCATCCCATCAACAAGCGCCCTATTCCCAATCAGAAGCGCACCCTATCCACATCGTTAGCTTCCGTACTCAATCCTACTCCTACTCTAATATAGCCTCTCTCAATTCCAACAACATACCGGTATTCCGACAAACCACCACCCCGCAATCCACATCGCCGTATCCACCGTATAAAACGCGCCCACACATCCCCCAGCCCATAAATTCACCGTCGCACAGCTCATCAATGTGCGTGTTAGGGGCGCGAAGCGGTGCCGTGCTCGGGGGCGGTGCCAGAGGAAGAGCATGAGGGTGTGGAGGAGGATGTTCGACTGTGGTAGGTAGATTAGTACGTCGCTTCCGTAGTAGGTAACCTTGGAAGGTGGAGAAGGGGGGAAAGAGACGGGGGCAGGTAGGTAAATAGCATGAGCGAGGGAGCTATCATATTCAACGTACAGGTATGAATACACTAGTAATGTAAATAATATTGAGGTCATGGATGTTGAGCCCGCCGATAGCCATGAGTGCGCTGCATGCGTAGGCCATCACCGTGCCGGTGGCGATCCAATACGGAATTGGATTCCAGTTGTCACATGCTATGCGTACTGTCCGGGTTCGTTGCAGTACTAGCTCTGAATCTGTGTCTGTCTCCATGGTGGACTGGTTATAGGGGATATAGTGAGGAGAGGGCGTGAGGGCATGCGCGGCGGTGCGAGTTGTGAGGTGAAGGTAGATACATGGCGAAAGACGCCGGTGTCCAGCCACATGATGTATCAGCTATTACACTGTTACTCTACTATGTAAAGGGTCTTGACTACTTGTGGTTGTTGTTCGTCCCTGAACTGGTTTGACGATGGGCTCCCGGAGGGTACCATGGTACTTGCCTGCAATGCCGAATGAGCGATACGCCTTCTTTCGGTATATGCGCGGGTTTGATCGCGTTCCCCGCGTTTAGAATTTTTGGTCAACATTGTCTTGACTCGTTCTTTCTGATTCAGTAAAATAGAAGGCGTACTCACTGCGTGTCCATCGCCAATGAATCCCTCATTGTCATCACCAACACCACAATTGCCACCGCTATCAATAACGATGCTATTGAAATCCGTTTTCGATAGAGAATGCGATCTCGAGGATGCGATCCTGCTATCCCGTCTACCCGATCTAGAGAGCGCACGCGATCCATCACCACCCGCACAACTACCACAGCCCCAGAAGCCGCGCAGCAGCGCGTTCACCACCACAAGACGATTTGTACTGCTCGCAGCTATAGCATGTTACATCGGAGCCGCTGTAGGAGTCTATTACGTCGATGATATGGAAGAGTTCTTCCTCTTGCTGGTGTGGATTATCATGCTACCTGTAAGCTCAGTCCTCCACAGTTGTTTTCACCTCCATTCAAGATTCTTCTTGTTCTGGGCTAACCTTCATGTACCGATAGATGACCATCATCTGTCTTTTCGGAGGTTTTATCCTGACACATGAGAACGTTCCCAAGGATACCTCGCTGCTCGCGCGCTGTGTAATACACTTCTTGACCGGGGGTACCTACATCGCCAGCTGTGTCTGGATATACATGACGCGAAAGAGAAGTCCGGAAGACGCAAAAGGTTCCTTTGGGATGGATATGGCCGGATATTGGTTCTTCATCTTGCCGGTAAGTAATCGTTCTCCATACGTGTGGTGGCGTAGAGAAAGCATAGTGGTTTGCTTGCTGACGCGTTTCTTGATGCAGATGGGATACTTCGTATTGAACCTGGCCGTGCTGCTGGTTGTAACTGTATGGAATAAGCGAGACGACAACACAGTATCCGAGTCACGAAAGGGGGAGGCTTGCTGCTTGGGAATGATGGTACGAGCAAGATGAGCAAGAAGTAAAAGGGTTAGACACCTGGGGGTATCGAAAGTCAACGCGCGTTCCCTCGGCACATGGACATTTACTCGTGCGTTGTGACTTTGCCGTAGCTTTCACAGTGAAATTGAGCAATGCCTTTCAAAGTCTCATTGTTTCGCGCAAAGAATCCAAGCTTTTCCACCACACGCATTGCACTAATCACCCAGAATTCTCACCCCACAATGCTACCACCATATCCAGCACGCAACATGCATTTCAACTACGGCAGTAACCTAGGAAGCAGTTATGACGAAGAAGGCGACCTCGAGTCCGCGTCCTCTTCATCTCCTCAATTTTACACTGAGAGCCAATTCCGCGCACTGCCGCCCACACAGCGCGAACTGATTCTAAAATCACACCGGCGCTCGTTCATCCGGTCACCACCAGCAATCATGATGCTTATGATATTCCTTACCGTAGCTGCCGCAGCACTTTATAAAATCAATCATGATATAACGGAGGTCATGTTAATGTGGGCCGTTTTCGTACCGGTAAGTCGCTTCTCTATGCCCGTCTCTTATCTAGCTACGCCAGACCCATATGAAGAATTTCTTACTGATTTATGTGAACAGATGGCAGCGATGTTATTGCTGTTGGGGTGCTTGATTGCACACCATAAGCTTCCTAAGGATATGTCGTATTCTGGTCGATCTGCCATTCATCAATTTACGGGAATGACATACGTTGCAGCCTGTGTCTTAGCGTATGTGCTGCAACAGAAAGATCCAGACGATAAAGGAAAGTTCGTGTTAGCAATAAGGATGTCTTGGTTCTTTGCTCTGCCGGTGAGTCTATTCCTTTTGTGGCAGTAGAAGGAACATGTCGCGCACATTGAACGTGAACTAACGCACTTTTTCGTTCGCAGATTGGGTTCATCGTCTTGAACATCGGGATCGTGTTGCTTGCCAACGCATGCAAAAAGACGGAAAGCGAAGATTCGTCCGAATAACCAGAAGATAAGAGGTTCTGCCTGTGGCTGTTGGACGGTTGTTGACAAGAAAGGCAAGAAGGAAGACAAAGACTTGACGGGCACGCGAGGTCATGTGAGTTGCATGAGAAAATATCAAATGAATCACAGAGTAAATGTCTTGGTATTGTAACACGCTACTGTAGACGGTTCTGAGGATGCATCGGTAACTTTAAGCATAAGTTCGCTGCCTGTTATTGGGTTAGCAATGTGTGGATCAGAACAGGAATAGGAACCACCGTACGCGTATAATTCCTTGCCATCATCATAGGGGCGCGCAGGCGACCCAGCATCGACCTCCTTGTTCACTGCCGCCCGGCTTGAGATGGTTCGCTTCCTCTCCCCATAGATCGAGGCCGAAACCCAAAGCAGCCACATGATTCCGGCAATAACTCCATACGCGATGATCTGGCCCTGACTGGGGGCAAATCCGGTGAACGCGGGCGCATCCGATGCAAGTAGCAGGCCAAGACCACCGTTGATCATACCAAGCGTGATGAGGATACGTCCCAGCCAGAGGTGACCGTACGACCAGATAGTCCGGCGGCTATATTTCTTGAACTTGAGGTGGTGGACGAAGCCAAGTATGGGTTGGAAGAACAAGAAGACAAAGACGATGATGCCAATAATCGGGTGGTAGTTGTCCAACATGTTGACTGGGATGTTGTTGATCATCCACACACCGAGACCGAATGCTGCGATGTACACAACATACGCAAAGAGTTGAAATATGCCATGGACGATCCAGACACCGCGAAACGATCCTAGTCGTATAAGAATCGATCCAACTGGGAAGAATAAGACAAAGGCCAGGGCTGCGAGGACACCATGGGCTACGATGATCTTATGTCGTGATTCTGATGAGAAGCCGCCACGGCCGCCGCCAAACGATGAGCCGAAGTCGTTGTCGCCGCTGTCACTACCTCCTCCAAATCCGCCTGGACCGTATTGACCACCGGGGCCGTACTGCGCAGAAACTGTGGTTGCTGCTATCATCTCATCAATTTAGTCCTCAATCTCCAGGGTTGGCTTCATACCTAGGCTAAGCAGCGTCGCTCGTGTACTGAAAGTCATAGTGATGATGTGGAATGAGAAAGACCAATGCAAGCTCGATTTGAATGTCTACAGATCGATAGAAAGAAACATTGGCTAGTTAATCTATTCTTACCTGCGACGGCTGATCTAACAACATCACCCACAACACAAGCCGAACAGCGCCAAATCGATGAATCACGTCTGGGAGTGACACAGATGACGCTGTTTAGAACAGGAAATGGTCGAGCTTACGCGTTTCCGCAGCTTTTTCGTGTGTTTCGAGTGGTGGACATTGACATGCTAGTCTGACTTGGGGCCGGGGTGCACATGGTGGAGAGCCGGAAGTAAGATGTCGGCGAAACATGTTGGGAAAGCACCGACTCTCATGATGTGACGAGTGCCTCAGGCAGAAGATGTCGTTGACGTCGATACAGGATTAGTAAGGTCGTCTCATGGAGGCCTGGATGGTTCAGCCTTCCTGAGCACGTGTTTGCGCGACGTGCCTGTAGCCTTGCGCAGGCACGCGTCTAACTCGCTTGGCTTGGCTAGCATTAGCATGATCCTTCGTTCGCGGGTGTAGGCAGCGACTAGGCGACAAATCTTTGAAGCTGCTATTCCAGGTTTGCTGCGAACATGGCCGCTGGTCGGGTGCCGAACTGATGGCGAGAGGTGCGATCGCGATTACTGGTCACCCGTGTGGCTAGTGTGGCAGATGACGTGAGTAATGACCTTGGGAGCCTGTGCGAATGTCTTTCTCATCAAAAACTTCATCCCATGTTAACACATAGTATAACTTCCGGGTTCACGTTCACCGTCTAGTCGACATGGCGGTCGGCAACGTGATGTGGCATCCCCACGCAGCGCATCCCGTCGCCCTCGACCCCATGGCGGTCAGAGCGCGGTCGAGGTTTTCCATCCGCCCTCCGCGATCCTGGGCTGTCGCATGGCCAGGCACATGTCGGTCGTTCAACAGGTACAACTCCTGCATGCGCTTGTCTGTAGTCATTTGTCCCCTGAGTTCGCGGTGACTGTTGCATAGCCCCAGTTTGCAAGAGTCCCGTGGTAGGAAGAGAAGGCAGAATAGCGCACCGCCACGGTTGTGCACATCACGCGCGCGCCCTTTGTCCGTATACATGTCGTCAGAGTTGTGAGTCGAAGAAGCAAAAGAAGGTGAAACAAGGAAATTGCGCTGAGTTGGAGCAAAGAGAGGTGAAGACTCTGTGGAGACATGAGTTGTGCATGCCCGCCGCGAGGATGACTCCTGCAGGTCCCGAATTTCGGCGATGCCATGTGACCAATCATGAGCGGGCACGGGTGCAATAGTGGGCCCGCATTCGCTGTCATCTAGGCTATGATCTAGCATCTTCCTTCTCCCCGTCACACCATCGTGCGGCTCTGAGTCACTCTGCAGCCTACTGACATCCTTGACTTAGCTTGTACCTGCATACGTGATTCAATGTCATCCCATGTATATAAGGCTGGGTAGGTATCTTGCTCCAATGCTTGACTCTCCTGAGACTATCAGCCGCCTTTGCGGCTTTTCGCCCCACCACTCTCCATCTCCCCTCAACCCTATTGTTACTTATTCACACATCCACAAGAACTTGAAATAGACGACATGGGCAAACGTCACAACAGAAAACGAACTAGAAGCCGTCCTCGGAACCGCAACAACAACCACGACAATTCACCTCCGCAGGTCATCAACCACACTCGAAGCGAGTCGGTCAGCACTACCTCTTCAACTCTCTCCGCAACCAGCTCCTGCTTCCATCCTCAAGGCTCCATTGCGAGTGCCAATGCGAACCACTGGCAGCAAACTTACACCGCATGGCAAACCCGGCTTCGACTACAGCAGGAGCAGGAGCAAGAGTTGGAGACTCAACGACTGCGCATCTTTGGTGGACTACCGGAGGATGAGAGGACCTTGATGGAGCCGATGCTCAAGGTGGTCACGGATCTTTTCGATGGTTTCTACGATTACGAAGATCCGTGATGATTAGAGTGCTGGTTCTTAGCACATCTCTACTCCTTCGCATGGGCATCCATTTCAACGGACGATACATGTTTTTACGACGAACACGACACGAATTAACGACCAACTCAACGATGACTCTGGTAGCCAGCCGGAGGCGTGGGATATCATCTGGGCACGGACTCGTAGCAGATCAGACAGCACCTGCGTCGGCCCAACTGGGCCGGCCCGCAAGCGCTATCTGGTTGGTTCAATATTGCTCAGCCCTAGGACTCCGGCTTCACGCATAGGCGGCGGAAGCGAAGACAATGGTGGAAGAGACAGCTGGATGCACGCCTCATGCTTGTACACGCTCGAGTCCCGAACTCGCGTGTACATGCTATTGGCTAGAGCGTCGCTGTCTCTGAGAACGGCGGAAAGGAAAGAAGGACGCGCATGCGTATTGGTGGAGGAGTCATCTTGCTTGGAGGAATTGGTGTATATCTGCAGCTCTCTGCACGGCAGGCAAATGTCCGAGTAGTTTATCAATATTTCTTTAATTAATCCAAACCTTACCTTAATTCGCTACGTCCTTTTGCGATATTCTTGAATCATTACTCTCGCTGAGACGTGACTGCCTTGCGCTGCCTCTCCGCATCTAGAGCTTTGACGTTTTTTACTAGTCCGTAATTGGTACATAAACATACAACATTCTTTCAGCTTTACCTACTTTTACTTCTCACTGTCGCTTCTATCAACTGCCTCAGACTTCAGTCCTGCTTTATAGACAACGACTATCCAGTCGACCGCCCGACTTTGCGCAACTCTAATCCGACCGATTCCAAGATACAAGTAGGTGTTGTCGAGTACATGCGTCTGGTTCACTAAGCTGATGAGCGACCTCCTTGTAGCCCGCGATGACAGACAATGAAGCGTTCCGGTTCCTCGACCTCCCCAAGGACATCCGCCTCGAGATCTACGACCTTTTCCCTGCCGAAACACGTCGCTACACAGTAAAAACGATACGTGGGCGAGCCATGCCGCGCATTAGCGTTGCTACGAAGCGTATCCCGTGCATGGGACTGCTCACCACTTGCCGACAAATATACCACGAAGTCTCTAGCGTACTGGCTTCAAGGTTGGACGGTGAGCCACTTCGTATCTTTACGAATTGGGAAGAAATGTGTATCCCCACCATGAATCTTCTGATGATGTGTACACCGGCATTTATCGAAGCCGACGAAACTGTCTCACTCCTCGAGCGTCACCATTCCAGCGGCCAGGTCAACCTTCAAACTCCTAATCTGCGCGAAGTCCTCCGTCTTCACAACGCACTACCCACTGGTCCAAAACTTGAAGTCGAGTTTACCGTTGAGGTTGACAATGAGCTTCTACGTCCTGAGAATCTACAGTTGATGAGGACGGCTGTTGGAATATTCTACGGGTGGCTTGCAGGGATGAGCGACAATCAGTTGCTCATTGACGAGGGCGGTTTCATTGACATTACAATCCGGCCTACGCCGAAGACAGAGACGAGCAAGAAGTTACTGGCTAAGGAGCGACTGTTCGATCATGAAACGTTCACGAAGGAGTTCTGGCTGGAGAAGATGTGGACTATTCACACCGGTGAGTGCATGACCGAGAAGGAGTGGCAACGCAACTGGGAGGAAGGCAAGCACTTCGGAAAATTGAAGCGTATCTAGCAGCTTCATGACTTCGCAGAAGATCATGACACAGGAGAAGGGGTGATGAGTGCGGGGTCCAAAATGGTTGAGGCATCGCTGCTGGATTCCAGTGTAATGAGCCAACCACCGAGGACGTTTCAGTAGGAAAGCTCTTTCAGGTCTCTCAAAACCAACACACAAACAAGGACTGGAGTTCCAGAGAGACTTCCATACATACTTGTTTTCTTTATGCGCGTGTAGTTGAAAGAAGGCCGTGAGAAATGCTTCTGCCAAAACATTGGTATTCGACTCGCAAAACATCCAAAAACCACCTCTTTAGCAACCAGATCCCTAAAATTATCTTAAAATGAAGGTTGAAGAATGCAGCACGTTAACGCTCCAATATCCAAAGTGACCCATCGTTATTGCCTCCACGGCCCTAGCCCCCCACCCTCTTTCTCCCTCCACCATCAAACCAACGTACACACAATCACGACCCCATCACTATAAACAGCAACCCCAAAATCGCAAAGCGCAGCTAATAAAAGCAGGTTTACGTACCCACCATGCGCACAAACCCGGCTGAGCGGTCGCCCTACTATCGTACGACCCTCGCCAACGGTCACCCCACACGCATCCCGGCAACGCCCGAACACGATGTTCTTGCTGCATGTGTCTCGCCACTAGGACTTTTGAAATAACCACACGCAGGAGCGTATCATACGACATGATCGTACATTTGGCGGGTTCGGCCAATGGTGTTATAGACTGTCGGTCGTGTCTCGCGATCTCAGAAGCCGGAGTTGTGATTTCGCATGTAGGTGTGAGGCGCACGCCTTCATGTTGGTAACATGGGATCACGCAACCAACCTGTATGCATTGAGGAATGGCATCGTCGGTAAGCACCGCGATCGTGATTGTTGCTTCAAGGAATCGTGATAGATATAAGGTGGATGAATTTCTTCCGTTGATATTCATCATCTACATCCAGTCACATCCATCTTCAGCTATTCAACTCCATCAACCTTCAACACCTCATATCGCACATACAATAAGCGTCTTGCATACAAGTAATCGGCAATCTTTTTCATCTTACCAATCATCAATCAAGCCGACAAAGCAAGCCAACAACACCCAACACACCCAACCAATCCACACATAATGCCAGCAGTACCAAGATCCTACCTCCCCTCCTTAGCCGCCTTCCTAGGTAAGCCTCACCACCCCATCTTCTCTTCTCCTTCCTCAATCACATCCAACAACACAACATCCAACTAACAAACCTCCCCAGCATTCGGCATAACCTACACGACAATCGTCGCAGCAAAAGAAGGCGCAGCCGTCGACGGCGCACGCACCCGCTGGCAAGACCAACATGCACGAGCGAGGAACGCGTTGAGCGGGGGTATGACTCTAGCGGATATGGAGAGGAAGTAAAACGAGAGAGGGAGAAGAAGAAGAATGTCCAGTTTAGAATTCTGTGTATACTAGGGTAATAGGCGTTCCGGATGCTGGATACAAGTCCAAGGTATATTTAATTCATCAAGTTCAACGTATGCGTATCTACCTGGACAGTGTGATACTTCTCTTTCCAATGTCTTCAACACAAAGCATGCACCCATCTCTCCGCATGTACGTTTACCGTGCCTCGCCATCCACCCGACCACCATTGCAACAACATACTCCCACTCCATCTTCCCGTCTCCCTCATCTACCACCCATCATCTCCCCTCCTCCACCACCATCCCTGCAATTCACCCATACAATCTCCATTATACCCCCAGGATACCCCCCTATAACACTATCCCTACTATCACTACACGCAACGGGAGTCAATGATAGTACCCGGCGCATGCGTCCCTCGTGTTTTAGACCACTGTTGTTAGAGGGACCACATTCCTCATCGTAACGAGGAATGCGCGAGGTGGAATGTGACGTGGAGTAGTGTAGGGAAATATATTAACGACGGTTGTCGGGATGCGATATCGGTATGCAGGGTAGACGTGCATTGGGGCAGGGTGCAGATACGGGGGAGGAGGACGGAGGGTTCGTGTGGTTAATCTGGGTAAAGAGTGTAGGGCAGAGGCGGCGTGGGGGTGGGTGGGAAGGATTGGGACCGGGCGGATGGATGGATGGATGGATGGCGACACTGTAGTCAATGAGTGAGAAGGGGCAGAGAAGAAGAAGTCATCACAGTCAAGCATGTAGGACAAGAAGTAACTTCATCACTATATTCAATCCCCACATCCGCCTCTACGTAACCCCAGTTCCGACTACTTCATCAGCCCCCAACAGACCTTGGGGTCAGAATATATCTACAAGAAAACCCATTGCCCGTTGAACGCCATCCAGAACAAGGATCAAGGTATGCATGACGAACCATCGCGCAGTACCGAAAGAACAAAGGAAAAGCAAAAGAAGGCCTACTACTCGCTGATTGCGGCTGAAACCCAAGTCGCACGTCGGAACAGCCGACTCGGATATATATGATCAAACAAAGGGAATCGTTACAATCATGTAGGACAGTCTATGAAAACAAAAATCGCTGCAGTGTTTGAGAAGGAAAGATCAGAATGGGACAAATTGTAGAGTCATTGGCTATAAGTCAAACGACGATGTGATGTCGGCTAATCTTTGCATGGCGGGGCTCATGGCAGCAATCTTCCTCGCCAGACGCTCTGCTAGAAGTGCCTCGTTCGCTTCGTCTGAGATGACTAGGGAGTAATGTGCGAAGGCCTTCTCGGGGTTGGTGAAGAGCGCCTCGTGGTCCTCAAGCGGTGCGGCGGCAGTGGTGGAGGGAGCGGACGAAGAGTAGTACAGGTCGTACTCGGCATCTACCTCCTCAGTCTCATCGACGGCAGCGGGGGTGGACTCAGACTGGACGGGGCGCTCGACGATGGGGTAGTCAGCCTTGACCTCCTCGACAGTCGAGTCGTCCTCGGCGTTCAGGATAGCGCTGTATCCCTTGCCAGACATGGCCTCGATGTCGAGGGGGTTGGTGGGACCCTCAGGCAGCTCAGTGACGGCGAAAGCAACGGGTTGCTGGAAGTTGAAGCCATTGTTAGCACCCCAGTTGTTGCCATTGTTGGTGTTCAGGTTGAGCATAGCAAAGTCGAGTTGGGGCTCGGGGACCATGGTCATACCAACGTGGGTGTTCTCGGCCTGCGACATGCCGTTGAACTGCTGTTGTTGCTGGAACTGAGTGGGGGCAGGAGCAGCGGCGACGGGTGCTGCGGTTGATGGCATTGAGGTCATGGGGGCCTTGGCTTGAAGCGACTCGTCGCGAGAGAGCTCCTCGAGGAAGGGAGTGAAGGCCTGGTGGCGGAGCAGACGCTCGATGAAAGCGCGCGAGCGGGCGTTCTCCTCCATGAGGAGGCGGTTCTGGGAGCGAAGTTCGTTGGCCTCGTTGACCTTCATGGCAACCTCGCCTTCGAGTTGGCCAATGTATTCTGGCTGTGTTAGTTGATGTTGCACATGTAGTGGGGTCATGGTAGCTTACCCTTCCTTCTCGAGCGGAAAGCGCGAGCGGAGACCTTGTTACGGAGCTGGCGGCGCTCCTTGGAGCTGAGCTTCTTGCCCTCCTCGGACGCAAGCAGCCTCTCGTCCTCGTCCATGTCCTCTTCGTCCTTCTTTGCGCGGATAATGTGGGGGAGGAGGCCTTGGTTGTCGTTGGCCATGTTGGCAGACGCGTTCTGGCTGTCGGCCCGGATCTGTGCGACGACACGGGTGATCATCTCCTCGGTGTGGGCGTCGCTGAGCGGGCTCGAGGTCTTGCGGCTGGCCGAGCTGGTGGAGGCCATGCGGTTCTGTTGCTGTTGTTGCGCTTGCTGCTGCTGTTGCTGTTGCTGGAGGGCCTGCTGTTGCTTCTGGTGGGCCAACTGTTGCGCGCGCTGCTGTTGGGCCTGCGCCTGCGCCTTGGCCATGGCAGCCTGCTGTTGATGCATACCGGGCCAGACCCTGACGTTGGTGACCTCCTCTTGTGTGATGGCGCTGGGGTCGACGAAGTCGTCTTGGGCGGCCTCGTTGAAGACGAAGCTGTTCTGGCGGTAGTCGACGGCCATGTTCATGCCGACGTCCATGGGCAGGCCGTTGTTCCAGGCGCCGTCCATCATGGAGTCGCCGCCCATCATGGCCATCTCGTCCAAGCCAGTGGACGAGAACATGGGGAAGCCCGTGTTGTAGCCGGCGTTAAGGCCGGGAAGCGAGTTGGTAGGCAGGCCGGTTTGCTGCTTGAAGCGCTCGTACTCGTGGCTGGGCTTTGCGGGGGTCTGGAGGTCGTCGTCGATGTTTGTGCTGGTGGGACTGGCCATGGTCGACGTCGCACTGGACTCCCGCTTCAGAGTGGCAGGCTGCGTGGGCGAGGGCATCTGGCCAAAGTCGAAGAACTCATTGGGGTCGACGCATTGGTTCGGGTGGCCGTTGAAGGGGGCCATGGTCATGGCAGGCTGGACGGCGGTAGCCATGTCGCTATTGTTTGTTCGACTGCTGGGGAGTCGCTGATCGTGTTTGAGCGGTCCTTAGGCAGGCAAGCGGCAGTCTTGGGGTGTTGTGTTGCGGGCACTGGGTGCGTGACAGGAGCGGTTAGCCTGCTGGAAAGTCGTCGTCAGCTCGACGCTGGGCCGGTTCTGCCGGAAGTGTGGCTGTGCCGATGGATCCGCGCCTCCTGCGAGCACGTTTGTTGTGATAGAGCGAGTGTGTTGGTGGTGAGAAGATTGTTGTTGTTGGTGTTGATGCAGAGTGCAATTGTCGGATGCGAGTATGGTGGAAGAGAGGCAGAGCGAGGGCGAGGATGGGCGACGGCGGCTTCTTTGCTGGGGCCCTCGCCCTTGCCGTTTCAGACTGAGGCGGAGTCCCCCTTCTCGAAATAGAAGGAAGCAGGCCCAACCCGGTTGGCTCGCTCGCCCGCCGATCACTGCCCTCCGCCCAGCAAACTTCGGCTCTTCCTCTCTCCTGAGCGCCGGGTCATCTCGTCGGCTTCACCATTCTTAGTACACTAGACACAATATCAGCATAATGCTAATTCTCGGATATCTGCTTCCCCTCTGCGGTGCTTCCACGGCACCAGCCTCTGACGTCACGTCACGGCTGTCATTTTTATCAACCGTACAAGCAACCCGAGTCCTTCAACAACATCCAAGGCCATGGCACCCAGCTGGCGAGTCTCCGTATACTCTCGTGCAGCTAGGCATACGCACTTGATGCACTGTCGGCGCATACTCGCCGAGCCCGAAAGTTGGACAGACGAATCACCGCCTGCCCTGCTGCACCACCACTGAGGCTGTGCTGTCATACTGCACCCTTCTGGGCACGCTTGCGAACCCCGCTGCTATTCGTCCACTCAGGCCTCTGTTCTCTCTCCTGCGCGAATAACTTCCATGCCGTGCAGCCATTGAGCCACAATCTACCGGCTTGGTGGCGCGGGCGCCCAGTTCGGTTGCATGCCAGCCAGCAAGCAGAGCAAGTGCAAACGAGCCTGAGTCTAGATGCCAACTCTAGACCTCACCATCTTACTATGCAACGCCTGCACATGACAAAGCCTTCGTATACGTACGTCTGGCGCAGCACTTGCTCACATTCCGCAGCACCACCAGCCATCAAGGCCATCTGGCGTCTACGCCGACGGTCAGCGTGAACGCCTCTCCGGACAACCTGCCGCGCCCAGTGCAGCGACAAGTCCACATCCACATCTACCGCATTATGCCAGCTTTGCGAGCTCACCTGTCAAGTCTGTCAGCGCCAGCCGCAAATTCTGATCTACATGGTCCCGTCCTCTGAGCGGAGTCGGTCTTTAGTCCGGCAATCTCCGTCCCAGTGCCATGGAGTGACTTGACCCGACCAGCTTCCCCGATTCCACTGGCCATGAGACCTTTGAATCTTGAAACACTCGTCTTGAGTCAACAACGACTTAAGACGTCACAGCTGTCACTGCTTCATGCCCGCGCGGGTCCTGCCGCCCAATCAAAACCAGCTCATCCCTCCAGCGTAGCCAGCAACCCATGCTAAGATGAGGATAAGCCCTACCTATCAGATCTGCATCGCAGGTACAGGCAAAGCCAGTTTACACGATACCGATTATCGGCCAACCTCATGGAAACTCGTGGGAACGTTTCCTGCGCCATGCTCCAGCAGCTGCACAATTTTCGCACTGGAGCAAGGCTGAGCATGGGACGCGTCATCAGCACGCAGAGGAAATTTCCAACCTCAAATTGAGAGACACAATTGCAAGTGTTGCAGCTGGAGACTTGGTGACAGTACTACACGCGGGCTTACACCGGTCTCTAGAACAAGGCCATGCCTACACGTCTTTGTCATGCGTAGCATTGGCAGGCTGACAATCACTTGGCCGGCCTTATACACTTACCATAGACTTACTACAGCCATCGAACTTCAGAAGCATGCAACTGCAGACTTGAAAGATCGTCCCTGCCAACACATCTCTGTGTACCGTCTTTGGCGCTCTCTGTACCCCTCTCCAAAGGCCGCGTACACAGAGACACACTTTCTTGCATCCAGAACCTCCTAATCACTCAATGTCATGATCCAGAAGCCGCAGCAATCTAGTCGCACGTTCTATTCCCTAAACCCAGCGAACCACAAGCCGCCCGTCCGCCCCGGCCGCTGCGCACCAGCGTCGGAGTCAAACAGACCATCATGCCATTATCCACAACCGCTCACTTCCGTCTCAGCCCGTCTCTCACAGCGACCCTGACGCATAAACCACGGAAAGACATTGGGCGACCGCTAATCGGCCCGCCTCAAACCGTAAAAAGAGGTCTAGTGTCCAGAACCCTCAGACCCTGACCCGTCATCTGGCTGAACTCTTACCCATGGAGCCACAGAACACACACACTGCTGTTTCACGGTCTTCGACCCCGAAATCCAGTCATGCCACATTCACTTTCCCATCACTGGAAGCGCTGCTACTCCCTACTAGATGTGAAATGTGAAAAGGCCTTCGAGACGGCTTTGACGCGACGCGCGTCTCGTGTCGTCTTTGAACTGGCGGTCGATGCTCTTGCCGTGCCGTGGGTTTTGACAACTCACAGCTCCGTGCAAGCCTCACTTGATTTCCCCATGATCGCTGGTCTTGGGTGAGCTTGTTGCACTTTACGCGTTTCAGGAACAGACGATGTTGGAGCACGGCTGGGCTGGAGGCGAGCGTCGTGAGAATATGGAGTAATGCGTTTCGCATAAGGTGCTATCGTGAACAGTGATAGTCCATCTACTATGAGGGCCTCACTTGTAAACCTAATCGCTTCTCTTGAATCATGCGAGCCTGGGGAGTTGGATTAGCTTGGACGGTCGATTGGTAGGCATAGTCGCCAACCGATGCCTTGAGTGGGGGATGACTGAAGTCAAGCCAACGACGTAGCGTATAGCAAGCTGGTCGTTCGTGTACTCCAGAGAACATGTTGGTGCCGGGTCATTACAACCTCGACAAAAAGAGAAGAGGATAATTGTGGGCAAAGTGTCATTGATACATCATTATACATAGCATCCAAGGCTTTCTATATCCTCTTCTCACCCTGCTCAGGCTCATCCCGAAGGAAGCCATGAACATCCTCCTCATCCACGCTACCAGGCTCGCGCTCAAGCCCAGTGGTCGTGCCATCGTGACTATACTCCATGACAGGCGGCTGCTGATACTGCTGCTGCTGTGATTGCTGACCATACTGCGCACTTTCAACCTGTTCGAACTGCGCAGTCGCCTGCTGATACTCTTGCTGGCCCATCATCCCCCCCTCAAAATCCCCCACTCCCCTCCCCTCACCCCCCATATACTCCCCACCGTCCATCTCCCCCGCCAACCCCAACTCGCGAATCGTCCTTACGAAAAACGCCTCTCCCTTCCGATCCCCCATGATACCCCCTCTCGCTACCCCCTCACCACGCGCCACATCCCTCACAATCGCGCGCGCACGCTCGTAATCGCCATCTTGAGCTAACGCACGCACAACAGCGGCCATGGCGCCCCAACCAGGCAGATTCTGTTTTTTGCTCATGCGCGTGAGCACGCTCATCATCTTGCCCACCTCGCCAAAGGACGCATAGCCTTCTAGCAAGCGGTCGAAGAGGACGCGGTCACTGGGCATGCGCGGTGCGCTGAAGAGGCGGAGGACGATGTCGTCGACGCCGGCGATGTTGGGGGGGTCAGACTGGAAGTAGTGTGTTATAAGCGAAGTGTAGACGTGGACACTGGGGACGAATTTGCGGGATGTCATGTGTTCCATGACGGCGCGCATGGCGTGGAAATTGGAGTATTTCTTCAGGAGACGGTCGATGGCTGTGGCGTAGATGTAGTCGTTCA
>Ga0265797_10004307_pt1 | contig 21868 bp, 3 predicted proteins | sample P2T30metagenome_FD_192433 | JGI IMG/M metagenome (GOLD analysis project Ga0265797, IMG submission 192433) | Plant litter microbial communities from East Loma Ridge, Irvine, California - P2 T30 | ecosystem: Environmental > Terrestrial > Plant litter > Unclassified | place: USA: California... | reverse complement strand
GGAATCGTCGAGCTGCTGATTACCAGGCGACATGTGCTTCAACTCTTTCTCGGCAATACCGCCGACCCCCTCGTTCAGCTGGCTCTCACGGTCGATGATCCTGTATTGCTCCGTACTGATCCCAAGATTGTCACGCAGGCCTACGACGTCCGTATATGTCGCATTGCCTAGCAGCTTCGTCCAGACCTCAGGAAATCGCCCGACCACCGGGACTGAATCCACGAGCACCATGCCACAGACCAGGGTTGGGTCATCGGCCAAGAACTGCCTAGCGATGACACCACCATAGGAGTGGCCTACTAGAAGATATGGCGGTACCACGCCCGCAGCTTTGAGAAGTGACTGGAGGTGAGCGGCTATAGACGCGCAAGTAGGGTCGATGGCAGATGTATCGCTTCCTTGATAGCCAGCTCTTTCGTATAGGTATACCCGCGCGAAGCGCGATACATAGCGTTGCACTTCTAACCATTCGCTTGCGGTACCTCCCAAACCGTGCACAAGCACGACGGCTGGAGCGTTCGCCTGTGTCCTTGGAGGTCCAGACGCCTTGAGATACAGCCTCGGACCATGCGATAGCTGTACCTGCCCTTGACGATCACGAGAATTCCAGTCATCAACGACCATTACGAAGGTATAGCTTGTCGGAACTCAGCGTCACTGTCGTTCGTAAAGCAAGCCGTGAAGGAGAAATGGAAGCCAATAACACGGCTCAACAAGCACATCAACGATGCAAAGAAGTCAGTTGCTGCGCGATATCTGTAGCTCAAGTCGGGCCATACTGTCATAGGCGTTCATCTATTGAGGATCAATAAGATCTAGGACGCGCGTTGCTAGTAGTGTAGTAGTAGTAGACAAACAGTTGCTCATCTCATGCTAGAATGCTAGAAGTAGCGAAGAGAGCGAGACATTATACTATATAAACTAAAGACGAAAAATGTTATAATTACTGAAATTCGAGATTAGAGAGATTTCGAGACTCTATTTGAATAGGATACTATAACAGATGTACTCTAGTATATCAAAAGTATAGAAGTAGAAAAGAAGCTACTAGATAGTATAAATAAGTATAACTTATAGAATATTAAGTAGCTTAACTAAGATAATAAAGAGAGAGTAATAGAGAATAAAGACTAGTAAGAAAAGATATAAGATATAATAATAATAGAAATATAAAAGAGTCTAAAGTCTAAAAGCTATAGTAGCTTATTTAAGTTAAAATAGTAAGTAGAATTATATAGTAAAGAATTAATATAAGAATATAGAAGAAAGCTAGAAAAGTTATCTAGAAGATAACTAAGCTTATTATTATTAGAATTAGATTTAAAAGTATCAGAATTAAATCTAAAAGCTCTAGAAGTGTTTTCTAATTTATAGGACTATACTAGTCCCAATTAGGAAATATCTTCTTAATCTATATGAAAGCCTAGAATTAGGCAGTTCTAATGTACCTAATTTCATTATAATTTGACTAGAAATAATAGAGTTATTTATTTATCTAGTTCAGGTTATATAACCTACCCTAGGATGACTCTGTTATTATGTAACCTTCCTACATAGCTTTCTCCAAGGCTGGAATTCTTCCCCGGGGTGACCCTGCCTTCCCAGAGTATTTCTAATATTAGAATGTTAATAACTTCTAGAACCTTTAACTGTTTAGGCTATAATCTCAATACATTAGAGCCCTATATCAGATAAAGGAATAGGAGTTTCGAGAATTTTGATTTGTAAGCTAGAAGATATATAATCTTAATTTCTAAGTAAGATTTCTATTAGTTTCTCTAGGATTCTTTCTATTACAAATACTTCTATACTATTCTTTAAGAAACTAGGAGTCTAGCAGAGGATATATAAGGACAATCTCTTATGCCTAGATAGTTACTCTTTTATTTCTAACTAAGTACTAAGATAATTAAGCTAATATAAGAGTTTTTATACTTTTATTTCTCTTATCTTCTTATCTATCTATCTAGTCTATCTAATAGACTATCCTATGATATTTAGTGAACCCTCTAGTTAATACTATACTTCTATAATATATCTTAGTTACTATATTAAGAATATTAAGTTCTATATATTAATTTTTAATAAAAAGCTCTAGAAGTATTTTCTAATTTATAGAGCTATACTAGTCCTAATTAGGAAATATCTTCTTAGCTTAAATAAAAGTACAAAATTAGATAATTCTAATATATCTAATTTTATTATAATCTAACTAGAATTAATAGAGTTATTTACTTATCTAGTTTAGATTATATAACTTACTTCTAAGTAACTCTACTATTATATAACCTCTCTATATAGCTTTCTCTAAGACTAGAATTCTTCTTTAGAGTAACTTTATCTTTCTAGAATATTTCTAATATTAGAATATTAATAACTTCTAGAATCTTTAACTATTTAGACTATAATCTTAATATATTAGAGCTTTATATTAGATAAAGAGATAGAAGTTTTAAGAATATTAATTTATAAGCTAGAAGATATATAATCTTAATTTCTAAATAAGATTTCTATTAGTTTCTCTAAGATTCTTTCTATTATAAATACTTCTATACTATTCTTTAAGAAACTAGAAGTCTAATAGAGAATATATAAGAATACTCTCTTATATCTAGATAGTTACTCTTTTATTTCTAACTAAGTACTAAGATAATTAAGCTAATATAAGAGTTTTTATACTCTTATTTCTCTTATCTTCTTATCTATCTATCTAGTCTATCTAATAGACTATCCTATGATATTTAGTAAACCCTCTAGTTAATACTATACTTCTATAATATATCTTAGTTACTATATTAAGAATATTAAGTCTTATATATTAATTTTTAATAATATATATAAACTATATATTAGTTTCTATAATAATTTAGTTATTTAATAACTAGCTAATTATAAAATTAGTAATATTTTACTATAAGATTTTATATAACTAACTATAGATTAATTAAATATTAATAAGACTTAGTATATTTTTTTATATATATAAATAATAGTATAAGTAAGTAGATTAGTTAATACTAACTATAAGTCTAAAAAATTAAACTAATAAAAAAACTATATTTACTATAAAATACTTTTAAAATTTATAACTCTAGATAGATATAGTAATATATTAAATAGCTTATATATTAGTATTATTCTTTAGACTATAATAATAATAATACTAAATATTAACTATAATAACTTCTTAAACTTATAGAAGTAAGTATATAATCTATTTTATAAAATCTAAGTTTCTATTACTAACTAGAATATTCTAAAGAAAAAAGAAATTAATTTTTAAAACTTTCTAAAGTACTTTTTCTTTTACTTTATTAGTATCTTTATAACTTAGTTAGATTTTAACTTTTTAATAGTAATTACTAATACTATTTATATAAGAGTCTTTAGTATCTTCTATACTATCTAGACTATTATTAGTATTAAGTATAAGTATACTAAGTATATACTTAAGTAAAAGTAAAACTAATATAATCTATATAGTAAGATATAATCTTTAAGATTAACTTTAATCTTATAAACTATAAATATATTATATAAGTATATATATATTATTTAATCTTATAGAGCTAGATCTTATAGATTTATCTATATAGTATTAAAATAAAGAAAAGCTATACTAAATACTAATTCTATAAGTATTATTATAATAAAATAAAAGTAAGATTCTATTAGCTAGTTTAATAACTAGTTATAGTTAGTATCTAAAGATATATAGTATTTATCTACTAGATATATTACTACTAAGTACTACTAATATAATAGTTAATATCTATCTTAAAAGTATATATCTACTATAAGCTAAGTAATAGTATAAGAACTTTATTAATTAGATTATATATAATAATATTTCTTTTAAATAAACTACTAGTTTATTATTCTAATCTACTACTCTCCTTACAATCTCAGAAGGACCTTACGTACACCTACGCCGAGACAGAGTACTAGGGTTGGGTCTTGTTGGATCACTGTGGCGTGGGTGGGGCTGAAGTATTTCCGGCATTCTAAATATTCTATTTAATAGTGATACTTTGTACATGTAAATGTACAGATCGAATCTGCGACCCGTTCACGTTGGCCATACGCCACTCTCAGCTTGCACATTGCATACATGACACGGACTATGCTGACTAGATAGTAGCACCGGAGCGACATTTCACTCTTGAGTCGAATACAATCCTCGCTCCATTGGAAACACGATCGCAAAAGAGGGCGTGGTGTCACTAATGGACGATTTCTTACATTTATCAGCCACAGTATCAACGTTAATTAATACGACGAAGAGGGAAAGGAAAGGAAAAGGAAACATGAGCATGCACGAATCAATCTCTGATGGGCGAGGCAATAATGGCAAGACCGCCACGGCCTGGCTAGTATTGTAATGGGTACATGTACCCATTCGTGAGACCAGATGCTGACTGACTGACTGACTGTACAACTGACACACTGACACACGATTGCCACGTGAAATTTGAAACTTGTTTCCATGCGCGCAAAATTTATAGATCTGTATCCCTAGAACTACCAAGTCTTTTTTCAAAAGTCATACTGATCCTCCACACACTCAACCACAAAGGCATCCCCCACTTCGTCTTGTCGTCCTTGCCCGCCATCCCCACCACCACACCCCTCAAGCACGCCCTCAACAGCCACCCCAGCGCCCGGATCCGCCAGCGCCCCCGCAACCCGACGAACGATAACATCAAAGTCTGCAAGCAACGCTCGCACGTTCGCCTGCGGAACAACGCCTTCGTCGTACACCATCCGTACGTCGAGGCCAGTGAGCGCCCCACGATCGACATCCATCGACACGTCCACGCTCAGCGGCGAGACGTCCCCGCTAAACGGCGACAGCGGTTTGCGCCGCAGCCCGAGGGACCCGCACACTTGCTTCCCGTAGAGCTCGGCGGGGTGGACGACGACTTGCACGGCGCCGGCGCAGGCGGCGGCCGCGTCGGCGTGGACTTGGGAGATGGCGTCGTAGCCGAAGTGTTCGAAGGGGGTGACGCGGGAGGCTTGCGCGGCGACGTCCTGCAGGTAGGCTTCTATGCGGGTGGCTTGGCGCGCTGCTGCTGCTGCCATGTTGATGCGCAGGGGCACGAAGGTCATGGTGGGGCCCACGATTTCTTGGATGGTGGGCAGAGGCAGGGAAGTGCGGCCCATCGAGACGAGCTTGAGGATGACGTCCTCGCTGCGCCGGTGGTGGTGGAATGCCAGGCCGAGCGCACCGTAGACGATCGTCGCCGCGCTGACGGCTTTGGAATTGGGGGTTCGCTGGCGTTCGCTGCTGCGAGGCAGGGTGATGCGATGGCGCAGTGCGCGGTTGATGCAACCTCGGAGAGGTGGTGGGACGTAGTGGTTGGCCTTGACGCCGACCAGATATCTTTTCCAGAACTCGGCCGACAGGGCATGGTCGTGTTCCATCACAGCGTTGATGAAATGCTTGTAAGCTCCGCTGTGCTGGCCAAGCGCACTGTTCGGTTTGTCGGCATGCGAATCCGCATACTCTTCTTCCAAGGAGGCGAATATCCTTGTCAGAGTTGGGACGTCGTATAGTGCATGGTGCAATGCTAGCACAAAGTAGCGCTTTGCCGGTCTTTCGGCGAGTGTCTGGTCCTCTTTGACAAAGGCTGCACGATATAGCTGCTGCCCAAGGGAGAATGGAGCATTCCTGTCAGAAGTGCAGAATTCGCCTACGCGTGCCGTTGTTGCGTGGATGGCGGGCGCGTGGGATCGTACAACGGCCTGCAACCATCGACCGTCGCTCTCAAGTATCCGGGCCCTGAGGATCTCGTTGGTGTCGACTACCCGATCCCAGGCTGCTTCCAGGCGATCAACGTCCAAGCCATCGGGGATTTCGAACACATTATAGAGCCAGAAGGCTCCATTCCGTTCGAGCGTTCTTTTGACCAAAGCAAGCTGCGTGGATGCGCATGGATAGACATCCGTCACGTCGCAAGGATCAACAGAACACTTCTCTGCAACTGAAAGCACAAGGGCATCGAGCGACTCCACAGAACGTGGCCCCAAGAGTGAAAAAGGCTTGATTTCTCGTGATGTGGTGTCCCCACGGTCCGATGCTGTTTCGAGCAGCGATGCCAGCCGCGCAAGAACCGGGTTGTCGTATATTTCTTGCACGGCCAATGTGAGCCTGGCGGAGCGGGCGAGAGAAGATAGCTTCATCGCAGAGATGGAATCGCCGCCCAATTGGAAGAAATCGTCGTCGATCCCAACTTGGTCATGCTCAACACCCAGCACTGAGCACCACAAGTTGCGCAGAGTCTTTTGCATGGTTGTCTGTGGCAGCTGTATTGACTTTTGGGCCGAGGCCGCGAAGTCGCTGAGCTGCGCGAAATCCATGTGGTGGATCAAACCGCGCAAGCAGTTCCTGTCGATCTTCGCTGAAGCGCTGAGCGGCATACTCGAGACCGGTACAAAGAATGTCGGTACCATGTGTCTTGCAAGCTGCTTAGCGAGTCTCTCCTTGATCGTGGTGATGGTTTCCTTGAACTTGTCGAGGACGATCCGATCCTCGACGATGGAGGCATTTGCTCTGTCCTGAGGCACACCTGCTGCGGCACAGCTGATGAAGGCGACAAGGCGCGAGTCGCCAAGCTCCCGTGGGTTTCGAATCATCTCAACAGCCACTTCCGGCTCATGCTGGTCCTGAGACAGGGTGGCACGGACGTGATGTTCGACTTCGCCCACTTCAATTCTTTGCCCATGTAGTTTCACTTGCCCATCTTTCCGGCCCAAGAACTGCACTCGTCCGTCAGGCAGCCAACGAGCCAGGTCACCGAGCCGATAGACCCGACTGCGCTTGTCGGAAGGCGAGAAGGCCAGATGTTTGACGAAAGCGGCCTGCGTCTTTTCGAGGTTGCGGTAGTAACCCGCTGCGACGTTTGGGCCCTCGACCACCAGTTCGCCGATTGTGCCGATAGGCATGAGCTTGGTGTAATCCTCTGGGTCCACGATCCAGGTCGCGCAGCCCATCGACCATCCAATGTCAGAGCCATCATCTTGCGTGGTAAAGTGTGGATGGGCGTGGCACCAAATGGAGGTTTCGGCAGGGCCGAAGCTGTTGATGAGGTGAACCCTCGGGGCCCAGGTCTGTACATTCGAAACAGACGCAGTCTCGCCACCGAAAACGAGTGTCTTCAATGTAGGCACGGAATCCGCGTTCAGCAACGATGCAAGACTCGGAGTCAAGAAAGCCCAGTCCACTCGCATTCGTTCCATGGCAGAAGCTAGATCGTTCATCCGTTCTTCGTCCGATGGTATGCAAACAGTCGCACCTTGACTCAGTGATGTGAAGATCTCTCCCATGCTCACGTCCGAGGTGTACGCCGTGAACTGGAGATTTCTGGATCCCCGGCGGTAACACAGGGTTTCCGCGTGGCCTTTGATGCTGCTCGTGAAGGCTGTATGGTCGATCATGATAGCCTTGGGCTTGCCAGTGCTGCCACTGGTGAAGAGCAAGAATGCTGTATCGCGAGGTGATATCTGCTGAGCCCCATTCTTGCCGTCGAGATCATCGACACATGTTGACGGTCCAATGCTGAAATGGCGATTGCAGATGTCACCCGCCAGGGAGCGATGCATCTCGCTGCAGAGGACGAAATCGGCGTCTATGTCTTCAACCAGAGTGCGTAGGCGGCTTGGAGGGTGTTCGGGGTTGAGGGCTGCGTAAGCTGCGCCGATCTTCAGAACAGCCATCATTGCTACCACTGTCCACAAGCTCTTTTCGAAAAGCAACGGAACATTAGTCCCAGATCGGAGGCCAAGATGAGACCACAAGTGACCAGCAAGCCGATCAGACCACTCGTCCAATTCTTTGAAAGTAACAGAACCCTCGAAAGACACGAGTGCCTCGACTGTAGGTTGTGCCAGGGCTCGTGTTTTGACCAACTCGTGGATCAGAGTTTCTTGGGGCGGAGGAACGCTTGTGTTCCAGGAATACATCTCCTGTACTTCTTCTTCCGGAACGAGGTCGAGCTCTGCCACAGTCTGCTGATGGTTGTTACACAGTTGATCAATGACATGGTGCATTTGAGCTAGGAATCGTTCAGCCTGCCTTGCCGGGACAACACGATCGTCGAACGTAGCTGTTAGACGCATGTCATCATCTGTATGAGCAGCCTCGATAACCAAAGCACTTCCAAGGAATCCATTGCTTTGGACCGAGTCTTGTCTTTCGCGCATCAAAGAGCCTGCCCCAATGGTAGTGTCTGACTGCGGCGGGTCAACTTGCACGACAAGGAGACTTTGGGCGTCAATGGAAGCCAAAGCGCTCAAGTTGTGGCGCCTGATGTTCTGCATTCCTTCTTGCTCGTGTTCAAGCATTTGAGCGGACTCGATCTGGGTCTGAGTCAGCAGAGCCTGTATGCTTTGGCTTCGGTCGAGCATGATGCGAACAGGCACAGTGGCTAGTGTCGGTCCCCCGACAAGCTCCGCTGAGAATTCCCCCAGGACCCGCCCGTGGACGGTGGAGGCGTAGATGACATCTGTGCCGTGCGCATATGCACCAAGAAGAAGGCCAAACGCCACCCGTGCGATGGTCGCAAATGTGAATCCGTGGAAACCTCCAAGTGGCTGCGTGCGAACCTTTTCGCGCCTGTTGGTTGACTGTGGTCGGAAGTCAGGTGTTGGAAGCTCAGGCCAGCACGTGCGAGATGCGTCTCTCAAGTACTCCCTCCAAAAGATTCGACTGCGATCACTGCTCTTATCTTCCAAATGCTTGACGAAAGCATTGTAGGGAATGATCGGCTGTGGAGGCAAGGCAGAATAGCTCCGACGGACGGCAGAAAGCAGGAGCACCAACATCCAGCCATCGTATACAGCATGATGCGATGTGAGTACGAACTGTCGGCTGTTGCTTTCTGAAGGGCCCACAATGGCAAGCCTCACCATTGGGTCTCCTAGTCGGATCTTCTCGCTACGGTCATCGATAAGGTACCCGTCGAGATCTGTTGCTTCCAGCCATGTTGGGGTTGACTTTGTTACGACTTGCATCAGACGGGATGATGCACCGTCCGCAGTCGAGTGGAAGAACCGTGTCCGCAGTATCGGCCATTCCCTGAGTACCACATCCCAAGCCGCCTTGAATCGATGAACATCCAAATCGTCAGGCAGGTCGAACGCGATCTGTGCGACGTAGCTTCCCCTTGAATCTTGCGAAAGCGCCATCAATCCTTCTTGGAGCGGCGAACATGGATAAAGATCTTCAATGTCATCCTCGTCCACCATCAACTGGTCTGAAGTAGCCACGAGACCGATCTGCGTGTCCTTGCTGGACTGTAGTATGCTAAATGGGGGTATGTCCTGGGGGAGATGGTTGCTGTTGAGGGTATCCACATCCCCTTGCTTGGATGGCTGTGCGGCTGCATCTGCGAGGTCCTCTAGGGTGGGGTGTTGAAAAATATCTTCTACAGTCAGCCGAATGCCGTCTTTCCTCGCCAGCGAGACGAGTTTCATTGCAGACAATGAGTTTCCTCCGATCTTGAAGAAATTGCTCTTGACACCGGGGCTCAAGCTTCGTCCGAGCGCCTGAGACCAGAGCTTTGCGATCACGAGTTCCATTATTGCTGTGGGCGCTCGTTCCGCGGAAACATCGAAATCCAGATTGCCGATTTCTTCTGCTGATAGCATTGATGCGAAAAGCTTCAGTTGCTTCCGATCTGTCTTTGCGGAAGCGGTCAAGGGCATGTCGCAAAGCGATATATACGCCTTTGGCACCATGTGGCTTGGGAGGACACTACCCAACGGGGAATGCAACTGCTTGATAGCTCTCGACACTCGCGCATTCCTGCTCAAAATAAGAGTAGATGTGTCATTCTCGACGGGGCTTGCGCTAGCATTGGCCGGGCGAACATGGTAATCTGCGGACTTGCCACCGGTTCTTGGTGCGATGAACGCGGCAAGCATGCGCGGAGACCCAGGTGGGTATGGCGTGATGACGTCCACTGCGACCAAGAGGTCGTCAGGGACATGTCTGCGGATCTGGTGCTCAACCTCACCCAATTCCACGCGCAAACCGTTCAGTTTGACCTGGTGATCGTTCCGACCCAAGAATTGAACCATGCCGTTGGGAAGGAAGCGGGCGAGGTCACCAGTGCGGTACAGCCGCGTAGATTTCCGTCCAACTGTTGTCGCCCACGAAGGATCACGGGCGAAGGTCTTGGCCGTTTTCTCAGGTTCGTTAAGGTAGCCACTCGCAACGTTAGGGCCTTCGATGAGCATCTCGCCCACGGCTCCGATTGGAAGCAAGCGATTGTAGTCGCTCGGGTCCGTGATCCACGTGGCATCTCCTAGGCTAAAGCCTATGTTGCTGCCAATATCTCCCGGCTGGACTCGACGCGGCATACAATGTGTCCAAATGGAACACTCTGCTGGACCAAAACTGTTGATCAGATGCAACGCGGGGCCCCAAGTGTCGAAGTTCTGCTGAGAAGCAGTTTCTCCCCCAAAGACCATGGTTCGGAGTGCCGGGACTTCAGATGGTTGCAAAAGAGTTGCAACACTGGGGGTGAAGAATGCCCAATTGGCTCTGAGGTCATTGATAGCACCGGCGATATCGTTCTTACGGTCCCAGTCAGATGGCACACACACACAAGATCCAACCGCGAGCGAGGTGAAGATCTCACCTATGCTGACATCGGAAGTGTACGCGGTGAATTGAAAGTTTCGTGACCCAATACCAGTTGAGAAACGAAGCGCCTCAGAATGTCCCCGAATGCTGCTCGAAAATGCATGATGTGGGATAAGTATGCCTTTGGGCGTTCCCGTCGATCCAGATGTAAACAGCACGAACGCGGTGACTGTCGAGTCAAACGTGATCTCTTTGCTCATGTCAAGCCCTCTCGGCCGCTCAGAGACTTTCTCCATAGTTTTCGGGGTCAGTGCAAACGTAGGGCTTCCCAATTGCACAGCAAGGGCTTGGTTCTCGGCACTGCACAAGATGAACGGATGATCAATGCCTTTGATGAGGGCTTGAAGCCTTTGTGGCGGGTGAGTCGGGTCAAGAGCAACATTGGCACCCCCAGCTTTCAACACAGCAAGCATTGCGACGATAGTAAGTCCACACTTCTCGAAGAGCAACGGGACAAGCATTCCAGGCCTCAGGCCCATCTGGCGGAGCAAGCGAGCTAGCTTCTCTGCCACATCGTTCAGTTCGCAATATGTCCATTGCCCGTCTCGAGCGCAGACGGCTGCATCGTATGGACGATCAGCGACACGCTCCTCGAAGAGGTCGTGTACTCGGCGATCCAAAGGCTCTTCAACGTTTTGGTTCCACTCCATTAGCTGCTCCAGGTGTTCCTTGGGCGTGTGGTCAATGTCGCTTATACTAACGCCAGGCTCATCGCACGAAGCGCAGACTTGCCCATAGACATGCCGATAGTGTGACATGAGCCTATTCGCCTGAGTTTCTTCCATCAGCGAAGGATCGTATCGCATAGTCACGACCGCTGAGCTTTGTCGAAGAACAACATCAACCTCAACGGCATGCCTGGCGATGGGTTCTCGTATTTCTGCGGCTTGCGAAATGATGCCCACTGCATGCTCCGTTCGCGGTAGCTGGCGAACTTTGACCACAGTCTGGAACGTGCAGGCAGCTTTACAACCGCCACTGATCCCTGATATTGTTTCGATGCTGATTCCAGAATAGGGCTCCAGGCTTGTTTGACAGGCCCCAACAGTGTTGAGAAGATGACGAATGGTGGTGTTGCTGTCTCCAAATTCAATGCGCTGCGGCAGTAGCGCTGTTCGCGCCACATCGAGAAGGTCAGAATCATCTGGCGTACATTGACGCACTACTCCAAAGGTGATATCATCACTCTGTTGATATACACCGAGAGTCAATGCCCAGCATAGCTCAAAAATCGCAGATGCAGGCGTAGCATGACCTGGCGAGAAGTTTGGGAGCTGCCAGGTACCAGAGACATTTGCTGTTGCCGAAGGACAATGGCCCATAGGCACCTCGAGGAATGAATAGCCGGAAAAGCTCCCGAGAGCTTCACCCCAGAAACTTTCATCTTGACTTTTCACACAGTGGGACGCACTTTTGGCAGAAAAGACGGGTACTCCAGAAATCTGGTCGTGATTGTCGTCAACCATGTTGTCCAGTTCGTTCAGGAGGGCATGAATTGAAGTCTCGTCACAGATAGCAGCGGCAAGAGTGATGATGACATGGCGTAAAGAAGACTGGTTCTGTTCGTGTATCAACGCGATGCGAATGAGTGGCTGACCGAACGTGAATATGTGTTGACGATCACGGCGTGAGGTTAATTCCAGATCATCCGAGTTCAAAGGTGCGATGCCGCCTGTGATGATAGTCTGGCACATGGATAGGCTGGTACTCAGATCCTCGTGTGTTTCCAACCGCTTGGGTGACGGAATCGGGAAGAGGCGTTTTCGGAGTTGAGGCGTTTTTGCAACAAGTTGACCAAGCATAGCCAACACCGACACTTGCTGATGTGTCTTTCCGATGTCCAAAATAATTTGGAAGTTGCAGGCCTCTGCTTGGCCCTGCCTGTATGCCTCTTCTTCGACAGGAGTACAGGGCCACACGCCCGCAATTCGTCCCTCGTCAACGCCACACTCCACGGCGGCGTGTCTGTATAGTTCTCCCACCGCCCTGCCAATAAGAGGCGTCGTAGGTCTGTCGGTTTGATGCGATGAGACCGGGCCAATTTCGATGCTACCTAACAGCTCATCGGGGGATGTTGAGAAAGCTTGCACGACGCGCTCCAGCTGGAAGGCGATCTGTGCGACCTGCTCAGGTCCGAGGATGGAACTGTCGTACGATACGTGTAGGCGAAGACGATCCTTGTCACGCGAGAACAGTTCCAGAACGAGCGGATAATCCAGTGATTCCGGCTTCTCTTTTTCGTCGATTGTAAAGCAGTCGCTCGAGTCGCGCGCATCATCCACCTGCACATTCACCAGAGTGCGAAAGTCGCATGCTTTGGCCGGATCGGGTCCTAGGCTTTGAATGTTTGCGAGGCCAACTTGCTCGAAATTGCAGATCTCGAGAGCCTCCATGGTCACATCATGAAGAAGTTGCGCAACTGTCATATCAAGCGACACACGTGTACGGACAGGTGTGGTCGCGATGGCTGGTCCAACCATTTCACTGCACCCATCTATTGGTGCATACCTGCCGCCACCGATTGCACCGAAGACCACATCACCGGAATGCTCGTAGCTACCAAGTAAGAATGCCCAAGCGGCTCGAAAGATGTTGGGGGTGGTGAAAGGCGATTTGGAATGTGGTCTTTGTATCACATGCCTGTACTGACGATCCGTGCAGTGTGATGTAGGTCGCTGGTCAACTGTATACGGGAATAAAGGCTCGTGTACTCCCGACAGCCTTGCTCGCCAGAAGCCTTGCCAGGAATGCTGCTGGTCACAAATGCGCATGGTGTACTGGACGAATGACGCATAATTCGGAGGAGTAGGCAGCGGTTCGGAATTTGACATGCTGTTTGCCAGATGCCTGAGTACTAGGTCGACTGAAGCCATGTCGTACGTAGCGTGGTGGGCATGCCACAGTAGCCAGACATCGCCGGGGTTTTCGGTCGTGATGACTTCGAATTTTGTGAGAGAACTGCCCAAAACCATCTCTGGCCTTCGCGCGTCAGGGTCCATTTCGTTGATAGCCCTTAGATGAACAACACCAACTTTGAAGGGAATTGATAGCACGACTTGCATGAAGCCATGGTCATCTGAAGGGACAAATGACGTTCGCAGGATTGGCAATTTCCGGACGACTCTGGACACACATTGCGCAACATCGGTCGCTGCAAAGGGTGTTGTCACCCTGATCAACCATGAAGATAGGTAGGCTCCAGGGACGCGAAGTGAGCGACTCATGAGGCCTGCTTGCAGAGGCGTGGCAGGGTAGATGTCTTCGATGTCACTAACCGCTACGCCGCATTGCTCTGCAGCAAGCCGGCGGAGTGCGGTATCGTCGGCACCAGCGAGCGCGAACGGGCGTAGAGATATGGACGAAACATCCGACACTTTCGGTGATGAGGGCGTCGAGATTGAGCACTTCGCCAGATCATTCAAAACGGGCGTGCTGAAGATACATTGTCGCGAGAGCTTCAATCCCTTTCGACCAGCGAGGACAACCAGTTGTGCTGTTGCCAGCGAGTCACCGCCGAGTTGGAAGAAATTTGATGTGTCGTGAATATCTTCGATGTCGAGGTCGAGCACGTCGCTCCAGATATCTCGCAAAGTTTCTCTGGCGCTGTCATCGGCGTGGGTTGGTTGATCGAGGTCGTGGCAGTAGTTAGAGGGGGAAGAAGCCTCCTGGTGGTCCACGATTTGGTGAGCCATGACGTCGTGGTCCTGGGTTCGACCGTAACGGCGGAAGAGCGGATTGATTTATTGTCAAGTCTCGCTCGCAGTCCTGGTGAGTGCGAACGAGCGGCATCGCTTGAGACGCTTCGGACGATGCATCTTGGGTCATGTGTCGGGCGGTCAGCGTGAGGAATTGACCAGCAGCGGTGGTGCCACAGTGAGGTGGTATTTCTTTCTTTCCGTGTTGCGAAGACATCCATGGCGCCACGTAAGGGAACATCAGTGGTGGTGATGATGGTGTTGGTGGTGCCACGGTGATGTCCTTTATGGTGCCACCAACCAAAAACAGCCATCTGCACGTGCCAGTGTCCCCACACCTCATCAATCCTGCAACGACGGCCGAGCTTGACTTCACCTTTCGAGCGATCAAGGGGGTTGGCTCGAAAACACCGTGGACCAGTTGTGCTCATGTTAATATCAATAATCATGTCAATATCAACATCAATTCTGCCGCACGGCGGCTTGCCATTTATCCACCACAGGGCCTCCATCGCCGGCCTTCCGTTGCCTCTGACGCCCTCGCGTATTCTTCTTGTCGGTTGGCACTCTCTCTCACCATGAACATCGACCACAACACCGACCAAGTCCTTGATGCCGCGCGACACAGCTGCAGGATCCATTTGGCTGGTACCAAACCACTTTTGGCCGTCTGGGGCGGGTTGGGGTTCACCAGGCGTCCCCTTAAGGAACTTCGCGACCTCCTTGCCTTGCACAATGCCGATCTAAATGGCTTCATTCAACACTGTAGCGCCATCTTCGCGTCGCTGGCGCACGAGACGAATACCGAGGATGGGACCAAGATGTCAGATTTGCAGGCCGACCTCTTCGGCTACGTCAGACAGGCTTCCAGACGCATGCCTGCGGCGACTTCCCTACCGCCCGAGGTCAACAGCGCCATCACCACGATCCTTCAGCTAGCACGCTACGTGTTGATGTGCAAGAGAGCGAGCCTCTCCCCCGGGGACCTGGCGCGCTCGTGCACTGCTTTCGCTGGACACTCGCTTGGTATGACGGTAGCGTTCGCCATGGCCGCCGCCGATTCGTGGTCTTCGCTTTACGAGCTGTCCGAGTTTGCCATACGCAGTGTTTACTGGAGCTGTCGGAGTGCAGGCAAAACATGGGGTCGCGAGACTCGTGTGTCGGATGCCATCGCATCTGAGTGTGTCCGGGCAGGGCTGGGCGTGCCGTCGCCCATGCTTTCCATTACCGGCTTAGAGCGATCTGTCGTCTCTGGCGCGATCGATGCTCTCAACAAGACTATACCGGCAGTGAGGAAGCTGTACCTATCTTTGGTCAATGACTCGTCCTCCTTCGTCGTTTCTGGAGGGCCAGAAGGCTTGGTGGTACTTGCTCAGCGATTTCACGTCCAGCCATCCGAGGTTCCAGGCACTTCCGAGGACCTAAGATTTGGCAACAAGCTCCATGGAACACAATGCGCTGTTCAATTTCTGGCCAACGAGGCTCCATACCATTGCGCGCATATGCAATCGGCTTTGCAGAGCATCCAAGAGAGACTTAAACGCTACACGCTGCGCAAACGTCAGCTTCTGGTGCCTATCCTTGGGTTTCAATCCGTCTTTGAGGAGCTTGCCTCTCCCGATGATAACCTTGTTCCTTTTATGACCAAGCTCATAATGTCGGAGAGCTTAGATTGGCGCGAGACTGTGGAGTCGATACCAGGCCGGTGGCAGATATTGGACTTCGGCCCTGGAGGCCTGAACGGTATAGGAAGTCTCATCAACCGGATGAAGGCAGGTACCAGCTCTTCCGTCTTCACCGTAGGATCCACCGATCGCCTCTACGACGGGTTGGAGGCTCCCCTACTTTCCAGCGTAGGCGGCGACTCTGATGGTCTCGTTTATGAACACGTCGAGTTCGGAAAACGCTGTCCATTATCGAGGTCAAAGGGAATTGCTTTCACTACGAAAATGTCCGACCTGATAGGACTTCCGCGGGTCCTTGTTGCTGGAATGACGCCAACCACCTGCGACGTTGGGCTTGTTGCTGAGATCGCGAACGCCGGCTTCTATGTTGAATTCGCATGTGGTGGTTACAACGACGCACCTTCTCTCACAGCCGCCCTACGCGACCTCGCCAAGAGAATCTCCCCCGGGATGTTCATCAATGTCAACATTATTTACGCAAACCCACGAGCTTTGACTTGGCAGATACCTTCTCTCGTGTCACTAGTTCGCGAAGGTTGTCCCATCGGCGGCCTGACCATTGGAGCTGGGGTCCCAGATGCACTGATAGCTGGTGAATACATTCGCTCACTGGAACTATCCTACATTGCCTTCAAACCCTCGACCCTGGCAGCTATTCACAACGTTTTGGATATTGCAAAATTGCATCCCACACTTCCTGTCCTCCTGCAGTGGACTGGTGGTAGGTCTGGCGGCCACCATTCGATGGAGGACTTTCATCAAGCTTTGCTGCAGAGCTACCAAGACATTCGCGCTATTGACAATGTCGTCCTCATTGTTGGAAGTGGCTTCGGTGACGTCGAAGGGTCGTGGCCTTATATCACAGGCGAATGGTCTCAATCATTCGGCCGCTCCTCAATGCCGTGTGATGGAGTACTCATTGGGACCGCTATCATGAGCGTCCTCGAAGCCAAGACAAGCTACCAAGCTAAGCAGGCATTGGTTTCGGCGTCAGGTACTGCCGATATCCATTGGAAGGGCACTCTCGAAGGCCCGACTGGTGGTGTCATTTCGGTCATCTCACACCTGGGCGAGCACATGCACGTCGTCGCAACCAGAGGCATGCAGCTCTGGGCCGAACTCGACAAATCGATTTTCATGAAGTCGAAGAAAGAGATGGTTGCAACGCTTGTCAATCAACGCCCTTATTACATCAAACGACTCAGCGACGACTTCCAGAAGGTATGGTTCGCCTTCGATTTCGCCTCCGGTCAACCTTTGGAAGACTTAGAGGACATGACTTATCTCGACGTTCTCCGACGCTTGTTAGAGCTACTACGTCCGTCGACAAAGGTTGGATGGACTCATCCCACGTATGAACAACTATTTGACGAGTTCTTGTTACGTGCCCTAGAACGCGCGGAAAGCGACATACAGATTTGCAAATCGCATCCAACGAGCCCTTACGAGCGCCTGGAAATTCTTGCTTTGAAGGTCCCAGAATTGGGTGCTTGCTTGTTAGCACTGGAAGACGTTCACTTCTTGATCGAAATCTGCAGACGCCGTGGTCGGAAGCCTGTGCCTTTCATAATCGCTTTCGATGAACAGTTTGGGGTTGACTTCAGGAAAGACCCGCTCTGGCAAGCTGAGTCCCTGGCTTCGACTCACCACAACGACGTGGGCCGAGTCTGTATATTGGCGGGTCCTGTGGCCATTGGGCATTGCAAGGAAGTGAATGTTCCTGTCCGGCAATTCTTAAGAGGGATCAATTCTGGCTTCATCAATCACCAAAATGCTCTGGAAAAGACTACACAGGTTTCATTCTTGCATGTCCCACTCTATGGCGACGACCACCGAACTCGAGATATCAGAGAATCTCGCATCCACGTCGACGAGGACCAGATGAACATGCCCCTTGAAATGCCAGCGGTTTTGCCGAACGAGCGCTGGTTGCTCATTGTTGGCTCAGAAATGTGTGCGCTGGGTGAACGGTTCTTCGGAACCAGGAAGTTGATCAGCAACGCTCGAGCTATTCCCAATCCCATCCGAAACTTGTTCGCTGCACGACCTGGTGCCACCGTAAACTTCTCTGAACGAGATGAAGAAAACCGGGCATCGATAGCGCACTATCGATCCGGAACAGCAGACGCGAAGTTGACTATCCACGAGGACAAGATTTTGCTGGAGATGAGTAACCACTGCACCAGAGACCGGCAGCCAGCGACATTCGCTCTGCGATTCAAGCTTGACCAAAAGACGTCTTCCATCATGACAGTGAACGAAGGCCAGTTGGCAAGACTCCATGACTTTTATGCGCAATGCCTCTTTGGTCAAGACCACGCGGAGTTCTTGAAATCGAAACCGAAGGGCAGGGATCACGCCACGGTTCTCGGCACCGAGGTAGATGCTTGGCTTAAAGCGGTGCACCACAGTTCTGCTTTTACGGACGGGCAGCTTCTCTCTAGCGCTGTCCCTCTTGAATATGCAACAATCATGGGTTACATGTCCTGGCGAGAAGTTTTCCATCTTCCCTGGGATATCTCAAAGCTCTTGCACTTGCACACTGCTGCCAGAATTTGCGAAGGCCAAGCACCATTGCAGATGGGCGACAGAGTGGCCATGCATTTGGTGAAGACTTCAGTACGCATGCGCGACTCTGGAGTCGAAGCACACTTCAAGACGAGTTTTTACCGGGAATCTGAGCTCGCTCTGGAGCTCGATTACTCTTTCATCGTTCTGGGTGAGCAAGTGCCAACATCGGAATGCTTTGAGGATGAAGAAGAGAGCTTGTGGAACATGACACTTCGTTCAAACGTCGACAAACAAATCTTACTTGCCAAGTCATGGATCCGTCCCGTTGCATCGGCAACGATACCCATCGGACACGACCTCCAGTTCACTCTGAGACGTAGCGTTTGCTACTCTGCAGGCAGCTTAGTAGAACACGTCGTAGGCGAGGTCTGTGGGCAAACCGGCAAAGAAAATTGCCATGCAGAACCTCTGGCGCACATCAAACACACTTCACCGGCCGCGACTTCCACCAAGAATCCGGTGTACAAGTATCTGGAGCGAGCCAATGCCAGTGGCACGAATCAACGAGTGCAGCTCCCGGTTGAAAAGCTTTTGCTAGACAAAAACGGCAAGCCGTTCAAATTCAAGGTTCCCGACAACAGCAGGGAGTATGCCGAGGCCGTCGGTGACTACAATCCAATCCACACGACACCTTCGTTCGCTCACTATGCAGGCCATGAGCGACCAATTTGCCACGGAAACCACACTACCGCGTTGGTGCTTGCAATCATACGTCGCGAAGTCCCCGGCGCATCTACCGACACAATACGCGCCTACACGACAGAAAACCGAGCCGTGGTCTATCCAGGAGACGTCCTGATCACGACCGTCAAGCACATCGCCATGGAATCAGGTCAGGACATCTTGAAGTATGAGGTTCGGAACGAAGAGAGCGGAGATGTTGTTCTCACTGGTTCCGTCACTTTGAGTGGACCGATTTCTGCCTTCGTGTTCACAGGACAAGGCAGTCAGCATCCCTGCATGGGCCTTGACCTCGCTGCTGAGAGCAGAGTGTCCCGCTCGGTGTGGGCTCACGCAGATCGTTACCTTGAGGAAAACTGGGGTAAGCTACCACCGATGTGCCGCGAATACATGTCCGCGATACTAACCACGTGGATCAGGTTTCTCCATCAGCAAGGTGATCAAGGAAAATCCCAAGACACTGACCGTGCATTTCGGCGGACCGCCAGGACGGAGAGTCCGCGACAACTATCTACGCATTCAAGAGATGGTCGACTCATGTCCAGAAGCGGGAGGCACGCGAGTATTCGACAATCTCGATGGCGCTTCGCGCTCGTACACCTTCCAAAGCGACGATGGCCTGCTCAGCATGACGCAATTTGTGCAACCGGCTCTCCTTGTTCTCGAAAAGGCTGCTTTCGAGCACCTGAGATCCTGCGGGCGTGTTCCTCCGAAATCTGCTTTCGCCGGCCACTCTTTGGGAGAGTTCTCGGCGCTCTGTTCGATGACACCATTCATGCCATTGGAGTCAGCCTTGAAGACGGTCTTCATCCGAGGGACCTTAATGCAAGCCGCAGTACCACGCGACGCACTCGGACGCAGTGGGTACGCAATGATTGCCGTTGATCCCAGCCGAGTGAGCAAAGGTGAGTTCAGAATCTTCCAGGCTTTCAGACGAGCAGAACGCTGACCAATCCCGGAATACAGATTGTACAGAATCGCATATCGTCACTGTGATAGATCACATACGTGCGAGGCTAGGCTTCCTGATTGAGATGGTCAACATGAACGTTGATGGCCGTCAATATGTGTGCGCAGGCGACAAGAGGAGCCTCAATACCCTGCAGAAAGTCACAGACAGGCTGCACAGGGAACCGGAATTGCTGCGCTCAACGGAGGATTTGGAACGCTTGGTTTCGGCCGAGTGCAAAACGCTCGACGAGACGCTGATGACGAAGGCTCTGATCAGGGGCAGAGCGACGGTTCCCCTCACGGGCATTGACGTTCCCTTCCATTCGAAATTGATGTCTTCCATGAGAGGGTTGTTCCGCTTGACGTTGCAAGATGGCATTGAAAAGTCTGCAGTCCAAGCTGATGATCTCAAGGGGAGATGGATACCGAATGTCACCGGAGCACCGTTCTCTCTCGACGACGACTACGTGGCACGGGTCCACGAGCTTACGGGTTGCCAGGATCTGCTACGTTGGTCGTCTAGACGTGGAGCTGCTCAGCTGCGAGCCGAATGAGACGTATCCGGACGCTGTGTGTCGAATAGATCGCGTATGTAAAGAATGATAGCCTGATTTCTAACCCCTGCACTCTGAAGGCTGGGTTCCAATCCGTCTCTTGAGCAAGTCATAATGGAGCAATTCGTTACAGCCTTGTTGTTGGACATGGTTCGATATGATCGCTCGGCAAACCCCTCAGAGCATCGGTAGTCTTGAATCATCGCCTCTTTTAGATTTTGTCATGGAAAAGATCGATCGTCATACCATTCGAAAGCGCAGATCAAGCTGAGTACGTCCACACTACAAGCATCTCCGGCATGATGGTGTTCCATGTTCAGAGGCATGTGGGGAAGCCTCCGAGCCAATTGGAAGCCTCACCAAATGATTAGAAGTCTGCCCCACTGTGTGCACAGACCCACCGTGCGCTCACGTGACGCAGCAGTTAATAGACAGCTTTATTATTATATATCTCTGTTATCTAAGTAGCTATAGATATAGCTATTATAGAGTTGAAATTATTAAGTATATCTTATATAGTAGTAATAGCTAGAAAGTATAAACTTATTATATTAATACTTAGAAGATACTAGAAAGATATAAATAGTAGTAGAAACTAAGTTATTAAAAACTTATAATTTCTTAATAGCTAGTAAGAGTAGTAACTATTATTATATATTAAATAACTCTATAGTAGATATCTTTCTTTTATACTAGTAGTTATAACTAATATTACTACTTAACTTAGAAAAAAAAGCTTTTAAATATAACTAGTACTTAAAATTTATATAGTAATATAAGATAGAGCTAGACTTAAAATATCTTAATAGTCTAGATCTAAATAGATATAAGACTAACTTTATTATATATTTTAAGAAATACTTTTTAGTTATAAATTAAAAGATAAAAAAATATATTATACTATTAGAAAATACTTATAATATAAATAAAAAAAACTTTTTTTCTAAAAGAATTACTAAAGCTAAATAAGTCTTTCTAAAGAATTTTAAAGTTTCTAAAAAGTTTCTTATAACTAACTAAGATAGATTTAGAAAGTAGATTATAGTTATATTAATAATCTATAGTAATAATATAGTTTTATTT
>Ga0265797_10004306_pt1 | contig 21875 bp, 24 predicted proteins | sample P2T30metagenome_FD_192433 | JGI IMG/M metagenome (GOLD analysis project Ga0265797, IMG submission 192433) | Plant litter microbial communities from East Loma Ridge, Irvine, California - P2 T30 | ecosystem: Environmental > Terrestrial > Plant litter > Unclassified | place: USA: California... | reverse complement strand
GGTGATGGTCGTGACGAATACAAACTTCGTGATGTGACGTTTGCCAATTGCGCCAATCGATAAACAAGACCTCTCATTATACGCGCGCAATAATGCTGCAATGTAAAGCAGACCGAAAGGTTGTAAGGACAGGTACAAGTATCGATGACGTCGTCGACACGCTAGTCCCATTCTCGCCCCAACCACCAAACCGACGCGACGCGCATTGATCGTGTTGCTCTACAACGATCACAATTGCAGCATACTCTTCTTCTCCGCAAGCTTGTACCCATCGAAACCAAATCCTGTGACTTCAACCTCGACTTCCTGCCCAGCGTGTGCTTCCACAACCTTCTTGTCCAAGATACACTCTAACGCATACACCCTCCCCACCACCACCCCGCCCACTCGAACAACAAACCACGCCATGGGCCCCGTCACATGACTAAGCACCATTCCTGTATTCATTGAGATACAAAGTCAGTCCATATCTCACAACAAACATGCGTCAATAAGTTATACACTTACCTTTATCGGCCCACTCGCTCCCAAGCACTCCTTCAGTCTTCCACGTTAATCGAACTATATGGTCTTCCTCCCCTTGCTCTTGCCCGCACTGTACCAGCTTGAGGTCCACAATTTCAAAGACGGGTATATGGTGCAGCGTGAAGCGGGGCGTTATGCATATATCTCTAATGCCCAGTACTCGTACAGTTTCGCCGACTGGGGCGCCCCAAGGCCCTTTTAGGTGGACGCCTAGTTCGCGGATACGGGCGTTGGGTGCTTGGTCGATTAATCGTTGTGGATCGCTGGACAATGGCGAGGGGAGGTAGTGAGTCCCTTGTGTGGTTTTGAAATAGATGCTTATGACCGCATCTTTTGTTTGTGGGGTTATATAGGATGGGGATGTGGGGCTTGGTACGGCGGAAAGATGGAGGGAGCCGTCTGCGGGCATGTCAAGTTTGTAGAGGGGAAGGTGTTCTTCTATCGTTTCTGAATCGGTCGGGCGGTTCTGTGTGGCGGTGATTACTAGGATGTGGCTATTTTGTTCATTTTCGATGCGGTGTGAGAGTGTGACGGCTCCCGGAACAGGTGCGAGAATGGCTGGACGAGGCAGTACAGATTGCTGGCCTAGTTGTGCGTGTATGTCGTGGCCATCAAACCTGTCGCTTGCCTTTTCTCGATATGTTCCGAAAGCACGACTAAAATCCGTGTAGAATAGGTGCTCTGAGCCCGCCACGCGCTCCTTCGCCGTACGCAAAATGGGCCACTCTCTGTTCAGCGGATGCCGAAACTCGCAATCTCCGCAACTACACTGGATGTTGTCTGGCAGCGATTCACCTTCCCAGACAGCACGTTCAAGATGGCGTCCATGATCTGGAAAATGCTCAAACGACCACGCAGGCGCAAAAATACCTACTGACAAGCAATAGTCGGCTATTTTCCTAACAGCCATCCCGGTATTGGTACCTCCACCTCCAACCTCTGGCCATGTAACGCGTGGATGCCTGAAATCAGACTTGTTTTGTGCCCAGACATCCACACCGAAGTAGATGTTTCCCTTGGGTAGGAGTTTGCTGTACAAGCTCCACTTTAATGATTCGGAGACGTCAATATCTTTCCAGCAATAGTTTGTGAGTATGTTGCTGCATGCACAGGCAAAGTCCATGTTGGAGTTGTTGACTTGGTTCTGGTAAGAGATTTTGTTGGAGGTGGTGAGGGCGTCGTACCTAAGTCAAGTCACGCTTTAGTCAGGGTGGTAGTGAATGAGAGGATGTTACCATATGAGCCGCTTGCCAGCTGACTTGGGGTCAAGACCGACTCCTAGGTTGGCTTTCAACTGGAGCAGGAAAGCTTCGAGAAGCTTTGCACTCCACGATTCGCTTGGAAACGGCTTCTCGATGTTGACTAGCCAGCCATCGAAGCCAAAGTGCGTCGCGATGCTAGCTAGTTTCTTCGCCATGGGGAAGTGCATCTCTCCGGCTTGGTCAAACGTATGCTGTAACAAACGTTCCGAACCCTCAGTCTGCGGCTCAATCAACAGCGTTCCTAACACCTCGACGCCATTTCTATGAAGCAAATTGACCCATGTAGGCGGCGGAACGCAAGCCAACTTATGCGAGAAGTAAATGAAGGTATCAACAAACTGGAGGTATTCACACGAATAAAACTCTCTGTCCACGTCAACAGCGTTGATGCTTTCGTAGTCATGGTAATTGCCAGAGTAGTCATGGATTAATAGAACGGGGACTTTGACGACGCCGCCCCTCTCAATGCCGTCGGTCCCGCGTAGCAGCGGCGTGTTGGCTCGTTGCAGCGGATCAGAATCGTCTTCCTTCCACGACTCCAACTGCTCGAATGTATCGAAGTAGGCGAAGCCCTTCAGGCGATCTACTTGGCGCTGTCTGCGTCGCTCTTCAGGCGTTGGCCCAGTGTCGGGGGTAGGAAAGAGATGGCGGTATCCATCGCGGATTGGCCTAAGAATGTCTTTCCAACCAAGCAGATGGGCCATAGTAGAGTGTTCTCAAGTGTATACGGAACGTCGAGTGGATGGGCAACGCGAACGACTGCGGATGTGCTACGGGGGGTAGCGGCGATCGGGATGACGTGAAGCGACAGGGGCGGGTCTTGGCATGCAAGGATGCGCAGCTCCATCCCTACGTGATGCAGCAGTCGGAACGTGTCTTTTTATGCCAGGCACACCAACACACAACCCTCCACCACGCCTCGAGTCGCGACCCATTGCCCGCGATGATGAACCTCTTCCGACTGCTGGGTAAGCTTGGCGACAACAATGCTCGTGCGTATGGATGGAAATGCTAACACGGTCTAGGGGATTTATCCCACCTGCTATCCATCCTGATTCTGCTGCACAAGATGAAGGTGTCGAGTGTATGTTGATTCCCCGTGCACAAGTAATGCGCCGTATCGATTGACACGCTGCAGAGCGCATCTGGTATCTCGTTCAAATCGCAATTCCTCTACCTGGTCGTCTACCTCACGCGCTATGTCGACCTCCTCTGGACCTTCTACGAACCCAAGTCGCTCTACAACACCATCTTCAAGATCATCTTCATCAGCACTTCGGCCTACACCGTCTACCTCATGCTCAACGACTACAAGCCGACACACGACCCAAATCTAGACACGTTCAAGGTGCAATACCTGCTGGGCGCGAGCGCAGTGCTGGCGATACTGTTTCCCTACAAATACACATTCACGGAGATACTCTGGGCTTTCTCCATCTGGCTAGAATCGGTTGCCATCTTGCCGCAGCTGTTCATGCTGCAGAGGACGGGTGAGGCGGAGACAATTACGACGCACTACCTCTTTGCGCTGGGTGCTTACAGGGCTCTGTACATCCCCAACTGGATCTACCGTTACATTCGCGAGGTGCCCAAGTTCTACGATCCCATTGCAGTGATTGCGGGTGTCATCCAGACTATTTTGTACTCTGACTTCTTCTACATTTACTACACAAAGTAAGTCTTGGAGGATACACTGAGGCTTTGGTCGGCATGCTAACGTAGTTTAGGGTCATCCAAGGCAAGAAGTTCAACCTGCCCGTATAGACCCCCGCGCGCAAGGACGCTGCTCTCTTTCTGCTGCTGGTGGCCGAGTTCGGCCCCATTGCTTCGTATATCGGCATATCTGTGTTAAGTGGGCGTTTTGGCATCTGGAGGCATTCTAGGGAGGAAGGGTTGGTTGGGATATGACAGTCGACTAGCTGTGTAAGCTAGGCGTCGTAACGCGATTGGCGGTGCGCATGTAGGAAAATACCTTGTAAGAAATGAATACGTGCTACATTGAGTGAAGCGCCCGATAAGGCTGAGACACGTGAGAAGCAGTATGCATGCATGGATGCGCCACCGGCTGCAGCCTCGGGGTGCTTGACGCTCAGCCTTGTGCGCAGGTGAAGGGAGCGGCCAATCAAAAGACGCTAATATCGGCGGCCGCCAGTAACTCCGGACTACCTTCGCTGCCGGCAGTCAGCAACCCTCAACCTTTTCCTTATCCCAAAACCATACAAACGCATTTGTTCATTCTCCATCCGTTCGCTGCTTCCTATTCACCAACCTACTTTTTTTTTTCTAAAGAATTGTCGCATTCGTCAGCACTTTGAAGCTGTCCCCCCAGAATCAGCCTCAACTTGTTGTTATCGCCGAAAAGTGCGCGCTCACACGACCGGGCGCACGATTAGGGAACGACACACGACCATGTTCTGCCTGCGGAGCTGGATTCCAGTTCTCTTCTTCTTGTGAGCCCTCGCCCATGTCCGGCGCATCGTATGGCATGGCATTCTAACAAGAGTATGCATAGACTACGAACGCACGCCTCCCCCGTCTACCTCGTCCTCTTCATCTCGGCCACATACTTGTTAAACCGACCGTGCGTGTACTGCAGCCTCCTCCTCTTCATCCTCGTCGTCGCGCTCTTCGACTTTCACACACCGTGGTTCGATGCGCCGTTGTCGGATAGTGCGGAGCTGGCGCTGAATGGGACTGTGGCGGAAAGCGCTGGCATGTTGGCGCAGGCAGTGAATGCGACGGTCAAGGCTGGGGTGGGCGCGGCGGTGGAGGGAGTCAAGGGGAGGGTTGGCTTGGGACAGGCGAGTGGGAGCGAAGGACAGAGTTATGAGTGGGTCAAGGGGTTGTTGGGGAAGAAGGAGTGGCGGGTGCAGTGTTTGGATGTCTTGATCCGGATTTAGGCGGACAGGGCTGGGAAGGGGGAGAGCATGTATGACAGATGGCTGAGAGACTTGCGAATACCATTCTCTGGTCTTGTGATGGGTTGGGATTGGAAGTGTCTGCATCGAGGGCGTGAATTGGAGCATTTGCATGGCGTCAATGGCATACTGCTTTCGAGATGACTGCCTTTCCGAGATGACTGCTCTTCAGGCCATGGTATCTCAACTATGATATCTCAGTTATGATATGTCAATCCAGCAGAGAGACATGTAAAAGACCCCGCGCTAAACCCTAGAAGCAGGGATGGCTACCTAGGTGGGGCAGTTCGGCTTGCCGCACGCGCACCTTCCCCTCTAAGCCTACACACATGCAGACGCATCGTCTCACCCAGTACCAATTGATTGCACACTTCCCCTCCTTTTGCTGCTGTGCTCTAGCCCCGCTCTCCTTGCGCCTTCACCCTGGCTGCTCTATCCGCTTCCGCGAGACTCTGCTCTCGACAATTGACTCGTAGCAGAGTGAAGACAAGTACGCCGACGCGTCTCTTAAACACCACCCCGACCCACTCCATCCGCTCTAGAAGCTTCTCTTCTGCAGCTAGAGAGACTGGATCTGCCCCACGTACACAACTACGCCTCAGACCGAGGTTTGCGGTAGCTACCACAAACACCTTTGGCATACAGAAGAGGTTTTGTCAAAGCGAAGTCACTAGCAGCTTCGTCAACATGGCTTCAGATCGCGATGTTCTCCCGGCATGGTCAGTCGTGTCAACTCTATTGCAGGCCGATAGCTGATATCTTCCAGGGCCAAACCCTCCCACTATGCCCTCTCCCTCCATGACCTCGAATTCGGCGGCAACTTTGGCTACAAGGGCACTGTCGACATCACGACCAACATCACAAAGGACGACGGCTTCAACACCCTAGTCCTCAACGCACATCAGCTCAAGCTCCAAAGCGCTGAGCTAAAGGCCGGTGACAAGACATTCTCAGCAAAGGACATATCCTACGATGAGAAGAGACAACAAGTCACGCTCGACTTTGGTGAGAACATCACTTACACCGGCGAGGCCCAACTCTCCATCAAATTCTCCGGCTTCGTCAACAACATCATGGCCGGCTTCTACCGCTCCAAGTACAAGCCCAAGGGCGACGTCCCGGCTTCCGTTGCAAAGGACGACGAGTTCCACTACATGTTCAGCACCCAATTCGAAGCCTGCGACGCTCGCCGTGCTTTCCCTTGCTTCGACGAACCGAATCTGAAAGCTACCTTTGACGTCGAACTCGAAGTGCCCAAGGACCAGGTCGCGCTCAGCAACATGCCGGAGAAGGAGATTAAGCCTAGCAAGAGGGATGGTTTCCACACAGTTGTCTTCGAGCGATCACCTATCATGTCTACCTACCTCCTAGCGTGGGCTATCGGTGACTTTGAGTACGTCGAGGCGCACACTGAGCGCAAGTACAATGGCAAGAACATTCCTGTTAGGGTTTACACTACCCGTGGTCTGAAGGAGCAGGGACGCTTTGCTTTGGACAACTGCCACAAAATTGTGGATTACTTTTCCGAGGTCTTCCAGATCGATTACCCGCTGCCCAAGGTTGATTTGCTGGCTGTTCATGAGTTTTCGCATGGAGCCATGGAGAACTGGGGTCTCATTACCTACAGAACTACTGCAGTGCTCTTCGACCCTGCGACCTCTGCCGATAGCTACCGCAACAGGGTTGCCTACGTTGTAGCTCACGAACTTGCCCACCAATGGTTCGGTAACCTCGTTACCATGGATTGGTGGAGTGAGCTTTGGCTCAACGAGGGTTTCGCGACATGGGTTGGATGGCTTGCCATTGACCATCTCTACCCAGAATGGAACGTATGGGGACAGTTTGTTGTGCGTCATAAATCTCGAGGTATCTGCTCTAACAGCCCGCTGACCATGTCTTCTAGACTGATTCCGTACAACAAGCCTTCGCACTCGACGCACTCCGAACCTCGCATCCCATCGAAGTACCCGTATACGACGGTCTCGAGGTCGACCAGATCTTTGACCACATCTCCTACCTGAAGGGCTCCTCAGTCATCCGCATGCTGAGCGCTCATCTCGGTGAGAAGGTTTTCCTCCAAGGTGTAGCCGACTACCTCAAGGCTCACCAGTACTCTAATGCCACAACCAATGACCTGTGGTCTGCCTTGAGCAAGGCGTCTGGTCAGAATGTAAACACCTTCATGGACCTCTGGGTTCGGAGAATCGGCTTCCCAGTCGTCACCGTTGCTGAAGAACCTGGTCAGATTGGCCTGCGCCAGCAACGCTTCTTGCTTGCTGGTAATGTCAAACCCGAGGAGGATGAAACAACGTGGTGGATTCCGCTGGGTCTTCACACGGGCGATTCTGCGTCTACCACGGAGGTTCACAAGACTGCTGCTATGACGCAGAAGGAGGACACAATTCGTGATGTCAAGGATGGTTTCTACCTCCTTAACAAGGACCTCACTGGCTTCTACCGCACCAACTACCCCGCCGACCGCCTCAAGAAACTCGGCGAGGACCGCGATCAGCTCACTGTACAAGACAAGATCGGCCTCGTTGGTGATGCGTATGCAAACGCGGTCGCGGGCTATGGATCTACAGCTGGCTTGCTCGCGCTGGCGGAGCGCTTCCAAGACGAATCTGATTATTTGGTTTGGTCAGTTACTATCCCTATATGAACTATATGTGAGGCATATGCTGACTCTGTATTCTCACGCTTAGGTCTCAGATCCTCACCAACATTGGCAACGTCCGCAGCGTGTTCTCTGGCAGCGAAGATATCAGCGAGGGACTGAGGAAGTACCACCTCAAGCTCATCACGCCGGCCGTCGAGAAGGTTGGCTGGGAGTTCAAGGATGGAGAGAGCTACCTTGTTGGTCAACTGCGCGCCAGTCTGCTTCTGTCGGCTGGCATCGTCGGCCACCAGGCCACCGTCGAGGAAGCGTTGAAGCGATTTGACGCTTATATCGAGAAGGGTGACAACAAGGCCATTCATCCCTCGCTTCGCCGGGCCGTCTTCGCCACAGCGATTAAAAACCGCGGTGAGTCAGCGCTGAAGGCTGTCATGAATGAATACCTCAACACAACATCAATCGACGGCAAGGAAATCTGCCTCGGCTCTCTCGGCCGCGTACAGACGCCCGACCTTGCAAAGCAGGTCATGGACTTTGTCTTCTCGGATAAGGTGGCCATGCAAGACAAGCACTCTTCGACGATTGCTCTTGCCAACAACTCCAAAGTACGACCAGAGGTGTGGAACTATGTTAAAGAAAACTGGGACACTAAAGTTCATCCTGCACTTGCTGGTAACCCTGTTGTGCTGGAGAGGTTTTTGAGGTTTGGTTTGAACAAGTTTACGGATGTGAAGACTGCGGATGATATTCAAAGGTTTTTCAAGGATAAGGATACTAGAGGGTATAATAAGGGGTTGGATGTTGTGGATGATACGATAAGAAGTTATGCTAGTTATGCGGAGAGGGATGGTGGGGTGGTTAGGGAGTGGTTGGGGGCGAATGGGTATTGAAAGCAGTAAGTAGTGACCAGTGAAGGAAGGCAGTGTGAGTGTAAAGAAGAAGAAGAAAAAAGCGTATGAGGCATAGAGACGGCTGTGAGACGTAGAGGAAGATTCTCTTTTAGGTTACAACGATGCATGCATTGTTATGAGTGAGCAATTTTATAGTGATGAATGAATGAACAAATCCCTTTTTTTTTGTCATAGATGATCATCTGGGTAGGTATGTAGTAGGTCAGGTTAGAATGTTTTCCCATTGAATCTTTGTGCGATTCGTCTTCTTCTTTTTTTTTCTTATCTTGGTTATCGTTGTTATTGTGTAGTTTCTGATGCAAGCAAGTAATCTAGATAAAAGTTCAGTAGTAGTATAACGACAATTATAAACCCTAAAAGGGGGGTTCTTTTTCATCATCGAGTCTTTTTCATTGTATCTTGATGTGCACCTTGTGAATCCCCCCTATGGCACGCCTGCTCAGGCTGACCTAAACAGATAGACTACCTACCTACCTACCTACCTACCTGCCTACCTGTCTAGCAAGACATTATCCATCCTACCTTCCATCGTACCACCCCCGCTTCCCCCTTTCTTCAAAGTTCCTCCAAATCCTCATCATCCCCAAACTCATTCAGCGCAGGGAAATCCCCAGCCTCACACCGCTCCGGCCTAACAAAGACACCACAGTTGGCACCGCACTCAAAGTATCGCTTACCCTTGACACTCCCATCGTTCTTACCAGTCGGCTCGTCAAGCCTAACGCCGATCCATACGCCAATCCCGGGAATCTCAGGCACAAGTCCAATATAGGATATCGTCCCGCGACGAGCATCTGATTCGGGCAGGAGGCGGACGCGGCAGTTTAGAGAAAGGCCTAAGTTGGAACAGAGTTAGTAAGAGTTCGCTTAAACAGGCTTTTGGAAAGAAAAGAAAAAGTATACAAGTGAATTCCGCAGTTGATGAGTGGGCAGGAAGGATCAAGGTTCAGTTTGGAAGGGGGGAAAGATTATGTTTGGATAAGGTTAGACCATCGTACGAGGTCCGCAGAACGTGGTCGTTCGGTGGAGCCCAACAATAATCGCTGTTGATCCCATGGCTTATCGGCTGACTGGCTGGCTGACTGGCTGTCAATCCATCGGGTTCACCAAGGCGACACGAGGAAAAAGCAAGAGAAGACAACGTCCGAAGCGGCACTGAAAGGCGAGTCGACAAAACGTCCCGACTCCCGGCGGCAGCGGCAGGTTGGTAACTAGGATCGCGTATGCCGGGACGACACAGTTGCGCACCCTCACGCACACCGATCACATCTGACCCAACCTCCCCCCAAGCGCCCGCTCTCTGAGATGTGGCGGCAGCGCAGCAGAGGCTCAAGCGGGGAAGCGGCCTGATGCTTGAAAATGGATGCAGATATGCCCAATATGGTCCTTAGGCGTTCCTTGAGGCGAGAATAATCGAGCGTATATGTCTGTGGTGCGGCGTTGGATCGTCGCGTCGCGTCAACCAAATCTCGTACATGTAAACCATGAGTATGATGACATGCGAAGCGGCGAGTGATAGCATGCGGAGTGATGACTATGGTTTAGAGCCATCGCATTTCGGATGGTGCGGCCCGCTTCTAAAACAGCATTGTCGATCTCGGGGCCTAACAAAGGCGAGACCAAGATTTGCAACATGGGGAAACAAGATGTTGGTCGTCGTAGTTGGAAAGTGTATTTGGAGGTGAGATGAATTTGTCGCTGGTTACGGACGAATGAAGCTGGAGAATGAGGCTGGTGGCAAAGGGACCGACGATCACTTTGGGGGTTTTGAGTTTCGGCGACTTCCTTTTCCCGCAGCCTGGTCCCTGCCAGAACGGGTAACTAGCGGGGGCGATAACAGCGTTGGATACGACCGACGGTAGTAGTAGTAAGCAATCCCAAGTGATAAATCTCATCTTGTACATGTGCTTAATGGATGAATCTTCAAACGCCATGGCATCCCGCTACGAAGGTCTGGGCCAAGGATTGGACGCAGGGCGTGCTTGAAGAGGTAATCATGTATGATGGGCTTGGTAAGACGACAATTGGTATGGGAGATTGGCTGCCTGTCGCGCACGTTTCCTCGTTGGACCATGATCATGACAGGCTGAGACACGATGGATCCTGCTATGGTGAGGCGAGTGTTGAGTGGCGTTGGATGGTATGCAGCCGTCCGTTTTGGGAAGTGTTTGAAGCATCTCCGGCTTGTACACTTGAACAGCATGGATCTTTACAAGGCTGTTCTGCGGGTTCCGGCATATCCATTGCCACAGCGTACGGCTCAACGGTGAGGTGGGACATGCGGGAAATCATGCGGCTTACCTCTTTCTTCTATTTCCCGCTCTGAGGCGCGGATCTTCTGCTGCTCAATACTGGGAGCATCTGGGTCGAAACGACCCAGTTTCTGCGCCTTCTTCCATGCAAGAACACTATCGGTCCGATGCTCGTACTCTGCAGCAGGCATTTCGTACTTCTCAACGGACGACAGATCGGTAAAGTCAGTTCGTGCAGCGGGAGGACGTGTGTCAACGACCTAAATTTGCCTTGTCAGCACGGGAGCATGTCTGAGAGGATTCATTTGCTCGGAGACGCCAGTTGAGATTGCTCTAGCTAGGAGCCGGTACATGGGATGAATCATGAGGCCAAGAGAGGCGTCGAATAAGGCCGAACCGCCGAAAAAGAAATGGCAAACAACAGAGAAAGGTTGTTCAGCAGATTGAAAGTTTAAATGACCGGTACTCGATGCCGAGTACCAAAGGGAGCTCAGCGCTTCAAGACGATGTGGTAATTGCAGGTGGAACAAAGCATGGCTTCCGCGCGGATCGCTCCACCAAGGCTGACATAACTGGGTTGTAGAGTCGAGGAGGGGCACTGCGGGGCATGCAAATATGCAGGCATGACCTGATTAAAGTCCACAGCCTCAATGTCGGCCTTGACAACGAATGGGGAAGATGGGAGGCAGGACGCATGAAACTGCTAAGCTTGGGTGTAGAGTAGAAGATACAAGGAAGTAGAGAGGCGAGCCGGGGTTGGAGAGATGTGGCAGCTCGCGAGAGGACCGCATGGTAGACTGGTCAAGGACAGGGCTGCGGCGACTGTTCAATGAGAAAGCAGGAGGAGCACTTACGGTTATCTCCGCATACGGTTGCAGCGGGAAGGCAGCAAGACGCGTCTGTTCCTCATCCGGAGCGATGAGAGCGACGGCATCCTGAGAGCCAACGCGCAGCGACAACTGTTGACTGCTTGCGGGGACACCGGTGATGGGTTCGAGGCGTGCCTTGAGTTGAGCAATGCTCCAAGACGGAGAAATACGGCGCTCCGAGGACGAATTCGGGGAGCTAATGAGGAGCGGCACGTCTGCCGCACTCTGGAGTGACATGTCGACAAGCCGAGGTATCTGTCGAGACTAGAGGGGTAATGTAGGAGGATGAATGTGGTATGAGTTGTTGCTGGTGTTGATGGTGTACCGTTGACAGGTGACCCGTTCTGTATGCGGGATAGGTTACGAGTGGTGTAGGGCCGAGGAAAAGCATTGGAGCATGGCTGTATCGAGTATGCTAAGCGATGCCAAGGCCATGGTTTTCAACCACAGTGAATGTCTCAGAACCCATCATGAACGCCCACCACCCACGCCTACCCCACGCGCTCACTTACATCACACAAGTGCGTGGGAAGTCGAGATACAACCCCACGCTGTGTGCGCTGGCGTCGTTCACGCGTGGGCGGTTTATTTATGATGATCTTCGTCGAGGTGAGGCCTGCCAGTGACATCCGGGTCGAGCTGCCTCATACGAAGGATGCGAAACCATCCGATCTTCAGCCAAGACAGGGTGGATTTAATGACATGTTCCGGCACTGTTCGCGCGGGCGCCTCCGAGCCAGCGCTTGCACACCAGCGTCAACAGGATGTGGACATTGTTCAGTCGGAATTTCCCTCCAACAGTGAACAGACTTCACCGCTCTTTGTATGCAATGCAAGTCTTCTTTAAATATAGAGTGCTGCGCCTTTGCAGATTTGCGTACACGCAAAGGTCGGAGGCTGTGGCACCTGCAAGCAGGCGTCGTCCAGTACGGCAGGACATTTACCAGGATTGTGGAAAGTCCAGTTCGCATGCCGTCGGCCGTAGGTAGATTGCGAAGACATCTGTGGGGAGTCCTTTAATCCTTCAATCACTCAACCACGCCGTGCGGCGCCGACGAAAGGCCTCGTGCCCTAGCGTTGGACAACGCACGGGGATGGTTCATGGCTAATGCACCTGCATCTCGGCTCCCACTGGCCCAAGGGCCTACCTACTATATCCAACCTCATCCAAAACATCCGTCCAGTTCGGCCTCTTCTCACCGCCTAATGCGCATCATCGCGAATCCCAGTCCCGTGATGCAATCCGGCACCCGCGAGCGCTGCCGCCCATGGCGCACAACGCAACGTCGGCAGCAACGTGACATGGCATAGCGGCGCCTTCTCGTAGCTTCAACAACGTGGCTCTCCAACACGAGACAACACAGCAGCATCAGCACCGCCGCAGCGCGATACAGCGCCGCGTCTCACGTGGGCGAGGGGCGCACAAAAACACGTCTCGTTGCGGATGAGGCCGACGCTACCACCCGGCGTCTCCATCAGTCGCATAAACACCAGCGAGCCAGCATCGTGTTATGGCGCGCCTTGAACACTATGAACAGTTAGGCGGCAAAGCTAGACGTCACGCCCACGGCCGCCGGCAGTTCACCGCAGTTCACCGCAGTTCACCGCTCCTCTTGGGCATGCGTCGATACTGCTAGATCGCCGCCCACAGTGGGGTACTTGACCGGAGCCATGAACGCAGGAATTGCACCTGTGGAGCATGTCTTCGACGTTGTCAAGACGTTGGCGTGAACACATCACCACCTGCACCGCCTGATTGATGTCAGCCGTTCGCAAGGCTTCGGTAGCGACGCTTCTGGCGTCAAATAGCCGGAGCAGGGCGAGCATGCTGCAGATCTTCCATGTCATCGCGCTTGTGCTCTTCCGAACCCTCAGCGAATCCCTGAGACTGTTCACCGCTTAATACTATCCTTGATTCGCTGCCTCGAGTGACAGAAACACGCTCCAGCCGCTTCGTCGACGATCGTGAACGCAGCGGCCCTGCTGCAAAAGCCGCAGCCCCGTCTTTGGGCGGCGCATTGAGGCCTGACGGAAAGGAGGGCAGCAAATGAGGCCCAGCACACCACGCCGGCAAAGCCAATATCAACGCAATGCATCGGAGTCGTCTCCCACGTCCACGAGGGTGAGCAGGTTGGCTAATACTATTATTGTTATTACTCCCACTACTACTCGAGTGCAAGACACGTCATCGCTGTACCTTACCACGCAAGAACGGGTGTCGTGCTTTTTGTGTCAAGCTAACGCTTGCAATTTGGCCTGTCCATTTCTTTTTGGTCTCGCTAAAATCTCCGGCAGACATGCTTCCTTAGATCGGATCAGCTGTGGTAATGCTGTGGTCTGTGGGTCGTTAATGTGGCGCGCCGCCAGCACGAGTCGAGAAAGCGTTAAGCGCGAAAGTAGTGGTGTCAAGTCAGAAACGCAAAGGGTACATCCTGATCCCAAGCCCCCGGATCCCTACCGCGGACCATGAGGCGGCGCCAGCCAGGGCCTCAAGGGATGCCTGCTATTAGTATTACAGTCGCACGCTAAGCCTCTCTATTCACGCATCCATGTTCCAAGTCCCTCTCAGACCCTACTTTGCTCTTACCAGCCCGTATCCACTGCTCCCCTACGCTACGCTTCCTACCTTCTCGACCTGAAAAGTCAGTGGCTAAGCACGCCCGTCATTCATCAGACCGAGTGGTTGGCCTGTTTCACCCCCTGCTCAGAAAGCCCCGGCCCATAGCCCAAATAGCTCGAGTCGATCGACCACTTAGAGCGTGAATCATCCAAAGTACCTCCCAACTGGCTACTTGGGTCATCGTCGGCACATTTAGTCTATCCGAACCTCATCATCCTACCACTGTCCTCTCCTGTTCCACCCTCCTGCACAGCTACCCATATCACGTATCGCCTCCTTGTTGTTGTTTACCAACTTCATCTGCACATCAACAGTCACTGTACCTCGACGCATCACCACTTTCTGCCTTGCCTCTGCCCAACGCCACGCCTGGGCTGATCGTTGTACCGTTTACTTTGGTACCTGTCATCATCTTCAAGGCTACCTTGGACATCAACCTTACGACATAACGCCCAACCTGACCGGTAGACGTTCAACCTACAGATAGCCATCTATCTGCTCCACTTCTTACTTTACAGCCGCCTATCCCCACGTCGCAACTACTGACTGATCTTACACGATCTCAACAAGTTCAGCTTTCGGAGGACTCAGGTTATTCGGGAACTTTCATCGATACATGGGCTGGCAATAGGCTAGTCCCCTCACCTTCATCCTGGATATCAACCTCCTCCTCGAGCCTCGCGCTCGGGGCTCAGAGTCTCCTGCGAGCAAGAAGAGCTCCATATCAAATGCATCCCACTCGACAGGAGCGACCAGAGGATACACAACCGCGCCTTCAGCATACACACAGTCCCCCTCACAAAGAGCGTCGCCTGCCTACGCTTCTGGAGCACCCGCATACCCAGGACCCCCGCACTATGCACCAATGTCCGCTTACACCCAGGCACCGACATCAGCACCCCAAGTACCCGGACCAATGCTAGGAGGACCTGTTCTACCCGCAATCTCAGAACTTCATCGACATGCTGAACCTGCCCCGCTCCCGCATTTTCGCCCTCTCTACTCCGGCCCGCATGGACCTTCACCGCCTCGACACACGCAAAATACTAACCATTCTCCCCCTTCAACGCTAAAACGACAAGCTTCTCAAACCCCTCTACCCGACGAAAGTCCAGCCAAGAAGCAGTCCAAATGGACACCAGAGGAGGACAACCTGACTATTGAGCTGCGGGGTCAAGGAATGAAGTGGGACGACATTGCGAAACGACTACCAGGACGAAGCTCCATTTCCTGCCGATTACGGTATCAGAACTACCTCGAGAAGCGAGCCATTTGGGACGAAGAGAAGAAAAACAAACTCGCAAGACTCTACGCACGGTATGTACCACTCGACAACTCGGAATGCCCAGACTGCTTCATTTTGGTCATCTGTTCCTTCGTTTTGAGCCCACATCTTTGGTTTCAGATGTACCCCAGCACATTCTCGCACTCGCACGCGACGCGTTTCTGCGCATTACACCCCAAAAAAAAAATCAATACTGACTCTTGTGTTAGATTCAAGGACCAAATGTGGCAGAAGGTTGCTACAGAGATGGGCATTCCCTGGCGGTCCGCCGAATCGATGCACTGGCAGCTGGGAGAGCAGGAGATGAGCGCGCGTGCAAATGCGCCGGTGTTTCAGCTTCACCCATCTGCAACCGGTACAGGCATGAGCTCGCCATCGCAAGTGCCCGTTGTACCTGCCTCTGCCCCGCATGGCTTCACACCCGCCAACGCCCCTCAGTTGATGCCGCAACCACCGCCGATGCCGCCGCAGCTGCACCAGGTGCCCCCACCAATGCCTCAAGGACCACCGATGCACTACGGTCACCAGCGGACCGACAGTGGCTCGAGTGCAGGTGGACGAAGGAGGAGGAATAGCTCATTCAGTCGCAGACGCGCAGACCCTCGATCCCGGTCGAGTGTTCCCCCTCAGCTAGGTCAACCTCTTCCCCAGATTCAACCACAGTCAGAAGAGGACTTGATCAGCGGTGCCCGGACAGCACCCGTACCAGGGATGCAGTCGATCATCAAGCGAGAGTTGGAGGGACCTAGCTATATGGAGGCTTACCACCAGAGGAGGCGGGAAGAAGAGGCTGCAGCAGGCCCATCACGATCGGAACACGAGGCACGGAGCCAGGGTGTGAGGAGTCCTGACAGGATGTCCCAACGGAGTGCGACCGGAAGCATCAAGAGCATGAAGCGCGAGCCAGAGGAAACCGAGCGAACAGCCACAGTACCCTCCCCGCCTCAACCGTCCACGCCTTACGAGCGACCGGCATCAGCAGTTGCATAGAAGATTTCGCCGTCGCATTATTCAACGCAACGATTTTCATTTTTTTGTAGTAGATGGGATATAGACATATTTGGGATGCAATGCATACAACATTCGGGCAGGAACCGTAATGAGCGTGGGTATACCCTGGGTTTCGGCGCACAAGAGGGAGAGTTTAGGAGTATGGGTATACCACGAACGCTTAGACTGGGGAAACCGCGCTCAGAGCATGGATGAACGTCAACAACGAAGGGGCATCCGCACGACTGTGGCATTTAGCGTGGGTTGGTTGTTACATTTCTCGCATTGATATCATCTCTTTGGCATTCTGGTTTTTTTTTCCTCCTCTCGCATCGCAGAACATCATAGCGTTTGTTTGGTTTCTGTCTAGACTCGCATTGTCATTGTTTGTTCTTTCAACCGTTCTGTCACAGCACTGTTTTGGTGTGGTGGTTCATGATTGTGCATTTTACACATAGCGTTTGGCATTTTCTCATCTACCCATCTCAATACAAGCACTCGGCGGCATAGCGTGGCGAGGATACCTTTACACCGATGTTTTTCCTCTCTTATTAGATCTTACGTGTCGGACCACTTAGTTCATGGTCTCGAGTATGATGAACCCAACCATCAGTTCAGAAAGACTTTTTTTTCTTCGCATCGCTGCAAACTTGCGCCACCTGTGCCCTGCAAGCCAGCATGGCCATGGCCAACACATGTCCCAGTAGTACACTTAGTAAATAATACACATCGACCAAACCGTTCCGTTCATCTCCGAGAAAGCAAATTCGCCTCTTATTACGTTGCTTTCGCACTCAAACTTACAACTACCCTTTCTCAACATGCCAGATGCTCCAGCATCACCCTGTAAACGGTGGTGTGTGGCGTGGCGGTGAACAGCTGTATTCCCACCGCCCGGAAAACAACGTTCGTCTACCCCGGATCATCGTATGATGACGTAGCACCCACGAGCACACTTTGTCATGTTTCATCAAAAGGTCGGTCAAACAGGTACCTACGTGGCCGACTCATGGTGCGCGGAGCGCTGCGCTGTCACCGCTTCAGGGTGTGTTCGCGACGCTTAGCTCCCAATCGGAAATTTTTCGCCTTCGCATCAAGGTTGCGTGCGAAAGAGGGTGTGTAGGGTCTGCGTTGTTCAGACTCATAGTTGAACTCCACTAGCACAGCCTCGTAGCCTCACTTGTGTGCCATGCGATTGGGTGTGACGGGCGAGAAGAGTGTGCTGCTTGCATGAACTTGTTCTTAGAACGGTTCGTTGTCCTTGCATGTGGTGTGCCTAAGTAACCTGCAAACTATTTTAGGGCTAGGGCTGCTGGGTGTCGTGTCATCGGCTCTGTTGCGCAGAAGATGAGGGTGTTCAGCCCCGCAAAAAGCAACAGAGGGCCGTGATTGGACAGCTTCGATGCAAAGGATGTCGTAGGGCTTATCGATTAGTAGCACAGTCAAATGCCATGTTGCCGCCCTTGCCAACCATTTTCGCGCGCTTACTCTGCATTTCTCAAACTTAATCGGTCTTTTTTTTTGGCGTTACGCTCAAACTTTGCTGTAGGTGTCTGTGTGTGTGCGCGCGCTCTCCGCTCCCGTCCCCCTCGGAGCACAAGGCTGAGATGCACCATGCCTTGTGCACGTCCCGCAGCCTTCACGAACCGCTTTGAAACAGCCTAGTTCAACCCGCCCAAGGTAGGGCGCCCGGCCTTTCCTTCATCCAATCTGCCCAGTGCGGCCTCGCAGTAACCTTCCATAATCCTTCTAGAAGGTCGATTGAGACTAACCAAACTCTGTGCCCATGACATATTCCCCTTGCGGTATACCCACCCGCCGTTCGTTCGCGCAACCACACCAGGATATTCATGACATCGCGTTTAGGCAGATTGATTCATCTATCTGCATGACACTTATCGGCATGAAGACCGCGCCGCGCAAATGCCGAACTCAATCAATGCAGAGCAACCTGGCATACGGAGACGAACTGAGCATGCAACATGACACGAACGGAACGGCAATTGTAAAGTGGGAACGAACCAAAAGACGGCGACTATGTGACCGCCCTTACGTTACTTTTTCCGGGGGTCGGCCGTGTAACGCAATAGGTGTTCGCATGATCGGAACGGATGTGTGAACTATTATCAAACGGCCGAGCCGCCCCTCGGCGCAAGTTGTGTATGCGCGCATAAACAAAATGCAAGAAAAGAACAAGAGGTTATGCATGAACCGTGTGGTTATTTTCGCCTGTATGGCCGGCGATCCCCTCCCTTCGAGAAGCCTTCCCGAAGCGGACAAGGGAAAATCCCAATGCCAAATCTCCCACCTGTTCGCCAAACGCGAATCATGGGCACACATTGGGACGGATGCATATTGCACATGACGACACCCCTTCACTTGACACACAGATCCACCCCAGGGCCTTTCACCACCACCACCCAGCCACCCCTCCTTTTTTACGTTCAGCGCAGACTAGGACCTGCCTCCCGTCAACCCTACCCGCGCGAACCTTCCTGACAGATTGTCATAACACGATTATTATGACATCTTGCTTCTGCCTTTGTTATCGCATGAGTGTAATCACCATACGCGCTGTTCTCTGATCGCCCGGGATCGCTGCCTTAGGCCGAAACAAGTGACAAGGACGAGCATCGCAATCGCAAGCTGCAGAGCGAGGGAAAAAACCGTTCCGTGACATGTGTGTGGACCAGGCACACTCCACTCTGCATCAGGGCTGTTCCATGGAAAGAGATGCGAGAATGGCACCATGGCGTTCCTTACTTCTTGCTGCCCACGCGTTTGGCGGCACCTGGCTCTGTTCGATCTATGTCATGCGACATGGGGGCTGCACCTTGAAGCAAGCTAACCGTGCGGGCTGGAAGGGGAGAAAAGAACGTCTCAAGAATGTTCTTTCGCACACACCCCTCCCCACGTGCCACTCATCTAATTTCGGACAGATGAAGATTTGGCCGATCGGAGTTTTCCCCGTCGTTCGAGATGCCTGGCTATTGTGTTGCGATGTGGTCATACCGTCCTTTTGGTCATCGTCACGAACACCCAATCTGCCGGCCAAAGCACAGATGGAGCCTCAATGTCATCATCCGAAGAGCAGCTGAGTTGTGCCATGTTGAGACAATGCGTCAAGCCATGTATCGTCCGTTCGCGCATGTCGCGCAGGCTTTTGAAAAGTAAAGAAAAAAAAGTTTCAGCTCATACTCAAGCCACCACACCTCCTGCGTCAAAAGAAGCACACCAATGCCAATGCAAATGATGTGCAAACACTCGCCCATCCATCCAACAAGCAAAGAATGCATAGGCCAATGTACAATAGTTTCCAGTTCAGCACCCGAACCAAGAATTCCGCATCCGACACACATGCCCAACGGCTTTCTCATGTCTAGTGTCGTACCGTACCGTGCTTTGCCCGCATATCCAAATTACCTAAAATGATGCATACCGCAATCGGACGATCGGACTGAGACATAGCGTCGCAGGCCACTCCGCAAAGGAAGGAAGCGTGGAAGGGAAGGAAGAAGGCAACGAGATTAGTGCTGCCGATCGAATAGTTCACGCCCTGTTCGCACCAGCCCAGCCCGAGGAAATACCGCTAAACCACAAGACGACTAATCACAGCCGAAATCTCTTTTTTTTTCGCTGGCACGCGACAAGGACGGGCTACACTACACGAGTCGTGCACAATAATATGTCTCTAACTTGCTTACATAAAGTACAAGTTAGAGATGTCACTGGGCTCGGCATAGTACGCCGATGATTTTCGTTATCTGGCCGAACACGGCACACACCGTACGAAGAAGTGATTATCCTTGAGTGCCTGCCTGGTAGGGACTCCCTCGTAACGAGGAGACATGATGAGACACCAGCATCAGCACATCAACATCAATGTTGCCAACCATGGGCCTGATATTGCAAGGAACGGGATGCCTTAAAACCGTGGTTTTACATACCCCGCCCTTAGTTCCGTCCTTGGAATTAAGGCTGCGACGATGACAGCTCTGTATAACCTAGAAAAGAGTCCACACATGAGGCTGAACTCTGTGCACCAATGACGTTTGAACGTATGAAGTTGATTGCGGGATCGCTGGTTCTTCTTCAGGCTGAATGTTTCGACATGTCTTGTTTCGCATCCGCATTCAGACTTTCGCAGAGTGCCTACTTGGGAAAGTGGGGTGGAAGAGCGAGAAAACGAGATGGCAGGACGACGCGACAGTTGCGCACCAACAGAGAAACGTTTGAACCTCGAGCCTCTCTCACATCTGTGCTGGGCGTTTGATAGCTGAACAGGAAGAAGCCGTATCACCAACCACCTTACCACTTCAATCTCTTCCCTCAACATCGAGGCGAGGTAACGGCCAACTTGTCACACACGTTACTACGGACATGTTCCTTGCATCTAGAAGTCGGAAACTTCGTCGCTAGGGTACGATACGATACCGGCCGAGACAACATGATTGTATCACAAAGTCTCTCTACTGTTAGCGAGCGAAGCGTGCAGATGTAGTGCAAGGTACATAGTTATCGTGGGATGTGTAGTGTCGTACCCATCTTCACCGGACGTCAAGAACGTTCAACACCACTAGTTCCAAGTGGCTGGGCAGGGTCTAACTGTCTACACCGCTTCACACCGCTACAAAACAAATCGTCTTCTTTTCACGGACGTGTAGGGCGAGAACCATTGTTAGCTAGAAAAGCGTCAGTGGGTAGATCGTGCAGGTTTCCGGGATGAACTTGGTACCGAAGCATGGTGTGTGTGTAACGCCACAACGGTGGTGGAGGTGCGAGAAGGTTCTCTACACCGCTTCACACCGCTTGGTGGGCAGTGTATGTACATGTCCGTCTCGGTAGTGGTGCTGTATGCCCGTCTCGGTACTTTTGTTGTAGTAGCCGTACTCGGTATAGGGGAAAACATGTATCTAGACCACCCATGGATATTCTCGCCACCAACACACAACGTGTCTTTCAAGTCTGTTAGAGTAAGTTTGATATAGATCTGCTAGACAAGGAGCTGGGTGATGGGTGATAAAACGCAGTGTTGGCACACCGCTCACTGCGCTGTATCCATCAGCTCGGCTGTGGCTTTGGATCTAGATGCCAAACGCTACGGGCCTGGAGAGTTTATGTAATGTACATGCATCGCTGTTGGAGTTGCGGCGAGGCAGAAAAGCAAAATGACTACTTCATGGCTTTAGCCTTCACCGTTCTTCGCCAAAGTATACTGTGTTGTGGTCGGTACGTGAAACCCAGAAGCGAGGTTTACCGGTTAGCCGCTACGTATTGCAGGAGCGTTGCACAAGACACCAAGATCAGATTCGTATGTGTGGGCATATGTGAGACAGGATGCATAGATAGCCGATCATGTTGTGTAATAGCACGCAGATTGGATCCTGCGGTTTCAGTAGATGTGGTTGCGAGCTGAGTAGCACAAGAGAAAGCGAGTAGTGCTATTGTGGTATCTTGGTGTTTGAGTCCATACTCTCAAACGAGGCTGGACTTGAACATTGAGAGAGGTACGTTGGATGGGTTTCAGAGGTGGGGATATTCCTATAAGCTACTTGAATATGCTGTGAAAGACAAACTACATGGTGAATTCTATGTCTCACAACCAAAAATCAGGTGGAATCAGGTG
>Ga0265797_10004305_pt1 | contig 21876 bp, 17 predicted proteins | sample P2T30metagenome_FD_192433 | JGI IMG/M metagenome (GOLD analysis project Ga0265797, IMG submission 192433) | Plant litter microbial communities from East Loma Ridge, Irvine, California - P2 T30 | ecosystem: Environmental > Terrestrial > Plant litter > Unclassified | place: USA: California... | reverse complement strand
GAGGAATTATTAGTAGATGCTCTAATACTGATATTAATGGATGTCCGTGGCATGACATACGCAATGAACGCTCTTTCCAGAGTCACCCTTGTATGTGTATTTGCCTAGATCATCGCCCTTGGTGATCCTGAGTGCTTTCTTGGGGATGATCTGATTGAGCGTGTACGTGGAGCCGGAGAGCTCTTTGCAAGTGTTGCAGTGGCTAATCGATTGTTAGCTTGATCTTGCAACGAATTGTTGTTATAGGAACAGAACGACACTACTCACCATAGAATGTGTGCCTGCTGATCTTGCTGCAGGGTGGCAGTCCACTCTGTCTGCTTGCAATGGCAATGTCCCTTGAAGTCCGTCATGATGATCTGATTGGTCTCTTTAGATATCCGTATCGAGTTTTAGATATCAAAGTATGTAAGGGAGGATGGACAACAAGGTATTCGAGAAGCGGTAGTCATTTATATAAAGCCTATCTTGGACCCAGCGCTCGTTGCTTAGCTGGATTCCCCGCCCCTCCATCCATTTAGCGTGGTCCCTCCCTCATGCGGTCTGGAAATGCCAGCGTATCGGCAGCTGTGTTCTGCATCCCGATGCGGGTATTTGTCAAAGAGTTGTTGCATTAGCGGCTCCATGGTACATGATATCAGGGATGACGTTCTATGCGCCCACGGTTCATCAGTCGGGACTTGACGCGTCGACGTGTCCGGCTCTTTGCTTCTGGATCTATGCAAGTCCGGCAACTAAGGCCTTGCGCCATACTAGGCGGCTCAGGATTGTCTTCCCAAGATAGGAAGAGTAATGATTCGGATGTAGTGGTCGCTAGGGTCTGCATGAGGGGTAGCACCAGAGTCGCGTCGAGATCAACAACGAGAGCCGCAATGACGTAAGCGGGGCAGCTACCTACTCTGGCACTGGCTGGAGACTGCATCCGATGAAATGATGTAGAAAGTGACGTAGTGAGATTTGGTCGGAACTCGAGTTCTGATGGTGATAGCGAAGGGTTTCGCGGGCTGTGGGTGGAAGGAAAGAGCCTCCCTTGACAGTTCCCACCTGGGCAGGCTGGCGCGATCAGGCGCGTAAATCTCGTGCTTTAGCGACCAACGCGCTGTCTCGTCACTTTACGCATGACACCCATTCAGATTCTGCATCACAATCAAGCTGTTCTTCTGTGATACGATGCCCTAGCTTTTCTCTTATCTTAGCTGTGCATGCTGACCTACTCGTCAACACAACCTCGCTCATGCTCTGGCAACGGCAGCAACGACGATATTGAATTACGACCAAGGGCGGATGGCATTTGTATGCGCCAGCGTGTACGCCTGAAAGACTTTCACTACACCCAGAATCAGTTGAAGTCGTCTCGGAATAACATGCTGACTCCAGCTGCCATCACTTCAACGCACGATACTATCGCAAAATCGTGATTGCTTAACCATACCTTCTGATGCGACTTTTCCGTCTCAGGTTTTTGACCAACGGACTGCGCCCAGGTGTGCGAAGCTTACTGCGTCTAGCTCGTAGCTTGTTTCCCCGCATTCCAGCGAAGATCCAGGAGATCGTATACCTCATCTATTCCCGGACCGGAAAACCATATGGGCGGCTCGGCGTAACGCATGCCGAGCGCTCTATAGTACACAGAATGGTGTCGAAAATCTTCCAAGAACATGTAAAAGGAAGGCACAACCTACTACATCTTGAGGATGACTTTGGTATGCATAATCATGCGCTGGCTTACACTTTTAGGCACTGTTGTTGCGTTGGCGACACTACCTTTGGATGCTCTGGCTGCGACCTGTTGGCGGGACACGCAATGCAACGGACCGAGTGAAGCTGCATTCAAAGGTACCTATTATATCAAATTCGCCCTCCATTTTGCACTACTGATAGACCAGGGCCTTGGAACTCTAACATCTACGCTCCATCATCGCGAACAGTCCGTCCAAGGTCAGTTTTCACCATCAAAGACCGTCATCCAGCAAGCTATCCGCGTCTCGTCGTCCTCCGCGGCAACGGGACGAATGTCATCTTCGATTTCGGTATTGAAGTTGGTGGCATCGCTTCTATCTCATACACCAGTAACGGGACCGGTGCTATCGGCCTTGCGTTTTCCGAAGCGTCAACATGGGTAGGTGAATGGTCTGATGCATCGAACGGGAAGTTCGCTGGGCGCGATGGTGCGTTATATGTCAACATCAGCACTGCCGGCCCAGGGACGTACACGATGCCAGATGAGGTGATGCGAGGAGGCTTTCGATATATGACGGCTTTCCTTGTCACGGAAAGCGGTACCTACGTCAACGTCACGGACGTGCAGCTTGAGATAAGCTTCCAGCCTACGTGGTCAAACCTGGAGGCTTATCAAGGGTTTTTCGATTCCAACGATGAATTGCTGAACAGGATTTGGTATGCAGGCGCATATACGCTCCAAACTAACGCCGTACCCACCAACACGGGACGCTGGGTCCCCATGCTCGCGAACGGATGGGCCAACAACGGCACTCTGGGTCCAGGCGATACCATCATCGTTGATGGAGCGAAACGAGACCGTGCCGTATGGCCAGGCGACATGGGCATTGCTGTTCCCTCCACCTTTGTCAGTACCGGGGATCTCGACAGCGTCAAGAATGCACTGCAAGTCATGTTCGATTACCAAAATCCGGATGGTTCATTCCCTGAAGCTGGCCCGCCCCTTTTACAGCAAAACAGTGATACGTATCATATGTGGACAATGATCGGTACCTATAACTACATGCTATACACGGACGACGCAGCCTTTGTGCAGAGGAACTGGGCCAAGTACCAGAAAGCTATGGAGTACATATACGCCAAAGTCCAAGTCGAGACATCTGGTCTCCTCAATCAAACCGGCACCAGGGACTGGGCGCGCTGGCAAACTGGATTCAACAATACGGAAGCAAATGTCATTCTATACCAGACTCTGCAAACCGGTGCTAAACTCGCTACATGGCTCAACGAAAGCAGTTCCAACAATTTAGCAGCAACTTGGACGTCGCGCGCCACCGCCCTTCAAATAGCCATCCTCACCCACTGTTTCGACTCGACCTACGGCGCCTTCCGCGACAACGCCACCCTGACCACCCTCCACCCCCAAGATGCAAACAGCATGGCTATCCTCTTCAACCTCATCCCACCATCCTCCCAAACCGCCCAAGACATCTCCGCAGCGCTCACAAAAAACTGGACGCCCATCGGCGCCGAAGCCCCCGAACTCCCCGGCAACATATCCCCCTTCATCTCCAGCTTCGAAATCCAAGCCCACTTCACCGTCACAAACCCAACAGGTACAACCCGTGCCCTCGAACTCATCCGCAGGAGCTGGGGCTGGTATGCGAATCATCGTAATGGTACTGGCTCGACGGTAATAGAGGGGTATAGAACGAATGGGACGTTTGGGTATAGACAGGAGAGGGGGTATGGGTTTGATCCGAGTTATGTGAGCCATGCTCATGGATGGAGTTCGGGGCCTACGTCTGCGCTTACGGAGTTTGTGGTGGGTTTGAGGGTGGTTGAACCGGCGGGGAGGAAGTGGATAGTTGAACCTAGATTTGGGGATTTGATGAGGGCGCAGGCGGGCTTTGTTACGGGGCTGGGGAAGTTTAGGGTGGGCTGGAAGATGGAGAAGGGTGGAGTTGGGTACGAAGTGGTGGTTGAGACGCCGGTGGGGACAGAGGGTGCAGTGAGGCTTCCGGTAGATGGGTTGGGTGGGAATGCGACGGTTGTAGTTGATGGGAGTGTGCTTGGCAAGGAGAAGTATCGGGAAGAAGATGGACGTGTGGTGTTCGATCTTGAAGGAGGAGTATACAACATACGGGTTGGCACGTAGGGTTGGGCCAGACAGGGCTAGGCGATGATTGAATTCATTCAGATGTCATCCTCAATCCACTTCCAGTAACTGGTATCGTCCACCATGCCTGTCTAACGCATCTTCCACTCGCTCCATGATGGCGAGGACCTTCTCTTCTTCCAGTCTCCTTCCGACGACTTGTACAGCCACGGGCAGACCAGCCATCTTCTCCGCATCGTATAGTTTGTATGCGCCTTGTGCGACCCCGTTCAGTTTCTTGATGTTGAAGTCGGATGGTAGAGCGTCTTTGGCAGGATCGACGTGGGTTACGGGGATGATTCCAGAAGAGTAGTCGAGCTTGATCTTGTTAGCAAGGGAACTGTAGTGTTGGAAAAGAAGAATACTTACCAGATTGAACATGAAAGTGTAACCGCAGCTACTGACTGCATCATGCATGCCGCCATGAGGTACCGCAGGAGTCGCATTGGGTGGAGTGAGCATGACATCCATGTTGGCCTCCTCAGACCACCATTGGTAGAAATTCTGCTTGTATGCCTCGCGCTTGCCAGCGAGCTGCCAGTACTCGTGTGCCGACTTTGGGTGCCAGTCGCGTAGCAAGCCAGCCCAGATGTGGTCGCCTTTGACGTACTTGACGTACAGGTAGTGCGCGTACTTGATGAACTTGGGCAGGCGCATGTAGTAGACCAGTTGCGCTGCACCCAGATCATTCCATTCTCCAGTACGGAAATGGCCCATGAATGTGTTGCCGCCGTCACTGAGAAGAAGTTGTGATGCGAGCTTTAGAGCTTCGTATGGCGAAGGGGGCTCGACATCGAAGACTTCGTGGCCTTCAGCCTTGAGTGCTTCGACTGTTTGGTCCAGAGCGCGCGCACATGCTGGTGAAGGGTCTGCGACGTGATCGGTTCGCATGACGCCTATGCGGAGCTTTGGCTTCTCTCGGAACTCGGTCTCGATATCCTCTCTCCATTCTAACGGGTGGACGGTATAGTCGTATTTCCAGGGCTTCATCTGGATGAAGCTTCGCGTGAAGTAGGTCAAGTCGTTCAACGTGCGCGCCATGGGACTGAAGACGGAGGGTATAGCTTCCTGGCCCGACATGCTTGTGTTCATGCCGACTTTGGGCCATCGTCCCGTTGAGCATCGTATCGAATAGCAGCCGGAGAAGTGTGCGGGAGCGCGGACCGAGCCAGCGACGTCTGATCCAATGCCAATGCGGCTACCACCAAAAGCCAACAGTGCCGACTCTCCACCTGTTGAGCCACCTGGCGAGTATTTGTCGTTGTGTGGGTTCTTGCACTGACCCCAGACGTCGTTGGTAGATTCGAAGGATAGGAGCGTTGTAGGGAGGTTGGTCTTGACGAACGGCACGGCACCCGCGTCTTTCAATATCTTGACCATGACTCCATCTTCCGTCGCGGGCTTCCCGGTGTTCCTCGAATATCCGACCGAGATATCAAAGCCCTTGACTTGTATAGAGTCTTTCAATGAGACGGGGATGCCGGCAAGCGGCCCCTTGAGATTGACCTCCTTCTCCGCCCATTCTTCGGCTTCCGGGAACAGTATCTCCGTTACGCAATTCGTCTTCTCCTGCGCCTTTATCGCGACTTTGCCGTAGGTGCGTAGGATGTCGACGGGGCTGGTAATTTGCTTGTGGACATCTTGGACGAGCTCCTGGATGGGTTTGCCAAGGATGGAGCGATCTTGCGAGGACAGAGGGGACAGGTACGGCGTGGGGAGTGTCGCGATCTTGGAGGCGCGTTCCGATTGCTTGCGCTTGCTGGTGGTGGAGAGTCAGCTTGTGGCATTGGCCGAGGTGTGGGGTGTTGGAAGCTTGGAGCAACTCACCAGTCGGCCTTGTGTTGTCTGTACTCCGAGAGACCCATCTTGAGGTTGCAATTAGGAAGATGATACAGTTATCACAGAAGAAAGCTTCAGAAGAAGCCGTAAGGCCCTCGGGAACGGTTATCAGTCACATGTCGCGTGAGAGCCGCGAGTATGCGTCTGGCTATCTGGGAGCTGTGTCGCCTGGACCTGCCGCATTCGAGCTGACCCGGGCTGGATGCGGGGAGCTCCTATCATCCTCCCTTTCCAACATCAGAGGAACAACCCCCATCTTCGATGCTCATACGCGACTTCTCGCGAAATCCTGACTATGAGATGGTCTTGATCGACTTGCACATATGCAGCATCGCGTAATTCGACCACGGGCACGGCGAGCGCTGTACTAAACCATCCAACAGCCGTCCGGCACAACTCTTCAGCCTGGACGCCTCACTTCCAAAGTCTCCATTTCTTAACGCTCTTGACGCGGGCACCCATCTGAATCGCGCGTAAAGATCAGCTAACCAATGCTTACGAGATACCACCAAGCCGCCAGCAGAGCATTGACGCATATCGTCGCGTTGTCCTCTCATCAGCGTACGCGTTTCTTCAGCAACGCCATCACCAAAGCACAGAACCATTCCTTCAAACATTGTTTCCACCTTCCTCGCATCTGATTGAGCCTCAACACTTTCCCAGCATAGCTCCCGCGCGCGAGGTAGGGCGGGAGGTCGATGTGGGACCGCGGAAGCTTGAACAACACCCGCAACAACACCTCTCACCCAGTCGATCTAGACGTCAAACTATGGATCCACATGCTTCAGGTACCGCCTAGATTCTACACACCTGAATGGCTTCCCCAGACTTGACGTTTAGGCTCGTCATGCTGTAAGCGCCTACGTGCATCAGTGCGGCAGCTCGGGCCATTTTATGAGATACCGCCGCTTCGCGCTCTCATTGGCTCCTCCAGCGACTACTCGAGATGCCATGAAACGACTGTGGTCCAGACACACCATGAGCAAGAATAGCAGCAATGTTGACTATGCCCTTTGCGATCTGTTGTTGAGATCACAACCAACTCTACGTTGTATAAGATGTGCTGGACGCAACGTCGTAGTAACTCATCACACACATCATCAACCAGCTCATCACAACTCACTTCCTTTTCGTCCTTTTTTCTCTGTTTCCTTATTTCCTTGTTTCCTATCTGGGTCTCATTCATTCTTCAATTTCTACGAAAACCACTCTCTCTTCTGCTGTGCAGACCGCTATTCATTCCTTGCTGCCTTAATCGCCTCGTCTGTCTACTTCGACATCCGATCCTTAGCCACATCCGCTTTACAGTCACCAACTTCAATCCGCCAAGATGCCTGTCCCCAGCTACAACGCCATGCCTTTGAGCAAGATGTTCCTTGGTGCCCGTGTTCTTCAGGCTATCTGCATGATCTTGGTCATTGGCATTTGCTCCAACTTCATCCAGATGATTGTCACAACCGGTGTTGAGCCACCTAAAGAGTTCGTCGGCACTCTGAGCGTGGTATGTACTTTTCTCTACTATCACCGAATACTTCTAACATCACTAGACTTGCATCGCTGCTCTCTACATCATGGTCAGCGTAGGCTACTACTGGTCGCAAGCCAACCTTGGCCTCCTCGTTATGACTGGTGTCGACTCTCTCCTTCTCATCGCCTTCATCGTCTGCGCAGTCACTCTCGGAAAGCCCATGTCGTTCCTTAACTGCTACGTCATTGGCAAATCATCCGCCGAGATCGATGCCCAGTACGCCAACGCCTTCGTCACTGCGACGGTTGAGAACCTCAACAAGTCCACTTCCAGCTTGGGCCACTGGGCTGGTGTCACACGCAGCAACTGCTTCCAGGCCAAGACCGTCTGGGGTATGGCTATCGCTCTCTGGTAAGTTCACCCGCTACGAATCATGCCTGATGCACTGCTAACACGACTCAGCGTACTCTTCACCGTCTCATGCGCTCTTCTCCCCACTCTCTGGTACAAGAACAACATGAAGAAGCCCGCCAAGACCGTCGAGGACGCCTAAACGCGAGGAACCCCCACTATCGAATATGTCGAGCCAACGCGACGACTCAGCAAAAAAAGGAATGACCTGTCAAGAGCGCTCTCTGCCAGTATTCCACCCCCTCTACCCACCTATACTCATGTCTTTCCTTCTGTTTTCTGTCAAAACTATAAAAATAGTCTGCATTGCGAGGGAGTTTGGAGTTGTCTTCTCTTGTTTCTGTCTTCTTCTTCAGACATTGAATGTCTATAATCCTAATGGATAGTTTTGGGCCTAGTCGCCTATACCAGAATCAATTACATTGGCTTTATGTATCACATGCTTATCGTGCCTTGACGTGCTATCCTTTTCAGTCATTCCTCGAGCTGTGACTTCGATCACCGGCTGCCTGCTCGGTTACTCATCGCTGTCGTCATGTAACACGCAGTTCTTTGTTCGATTTACGCACTGTTGCCAACGTCCTACATCGCTGCCGTCCGCACGCTCCACCTTTTGGCAGTGCTTGATCATGTGATTCCAAGACGCAAGGACTACTCGTGGATGATATAGCGCCGCTCGCTATGATCTCCTGAGTAGACGCCACCTTGCGGCAAATAGCACCGTCGCTTAATGCCCACAATCCTGTAACCGACTAACCTAGCGACGAGAGGCCCGTGGAAAGCTCAAGCGCAGGAAAGCCAGCTCGAACTCCAGGCCAGTGCTTCGATGTAGCATTTGGCTCATCGATATCTCCAGCTGTTATGATGGACTCAGATATGACACGCAAAGCTCTATGGAGTCATTCGTACACATCATCGCTTTCACAAGTATAAAAGCTAGAGTTGAGCGCTCTTTCCTCTTCCTCGTACCAACAAGCTATCACATCCTTGAAGTTACATCAGTATACTTTGCTCTCGTCCACCCCATCAAGACAAGAACCAACTTTTGCTCGACTAAGCGATCAGCAAACCCGAACTTCTTGTCAAGACCAGGAATAATCTGAAACACATCCTACAATGTGTCTCGGATGGTACATTGCGTGCTACAACTTCCGACTCAACCCTGAAAGCTTCGAATTGGTTTGCCAGCACCCCTCCGCCGACCCGCCTAGGGTGCGGGACCAAGAGGCATGTCGAGAGTCGCAGAGGTGGACCAGGGACCACCCTGACCTCATACCGCAGGACTGGAGGTATGAAGATTGGGGATTTTGCAAGACCAAGCGGGAAGCTTTCGGAAGACTGGAGGCGACACGTTATTGCACGCCTGAACTAAGGGATTCAAGACAGCTTTGCGTTCATTGCAGGGCAAAAGCCAAGGCAGCGGAATTGGAGAAGGATAGAGGAGTCAAGATCAAGAAAGAAGAAGGTGACGATGGCGACCAGCAAGGTGGTTGGGGTGGTTATGCGACTGGACAGAGTAATATCGCTCTCAAGGGATGATAATATGGCGGTCAAGTTGGAAACTTGCTAAGAAGCTACATCGACATGCCTAAACAGGGGACAGAGGGATATATGAGAGGTATTCTTATGTTGCTATATAGTAGTATACGAGAATTGAAGGTGTCGAAGAAAATGCCGTGGTGAATTGGCCATATCACTCGAACAAAATGTGCAACTTGCAGAGAGCGAGAAGGAATCTTGGAAGCATGTTGTATCCAACAAGCACATGAGCTTGGAGGAAGTAAAAAGCTCTTTGGCGTAACAGGGTACATGATGCAGTGTGCCGTCGTCCAAAAGACATCAGGGCTTCAGTCGCGGCATTGCGGTGATTGAGGGTCATTCAAAATATCCGGTGGGACCGAGAGTTGTACCCAGGTGATCCTAGACATGCCGGTCTGACAGTCATCACGTCAGACCAAACCCAGTGCATCTTGAAAGCATGATCCTGGAAGCCCCAAGGGACATAGGAACGACAGCCAAGTATATACCATGGAGATCTAGACTTCTGCGACGGAGATGCATACTTCCACCCCTTGCAAACCGATAGAAATCTCTGCAATCGCATTCGTTCTCGCAAGTTTCGAAATTACTGTATCGGGAAACGCCCGCAGGAGGCGTCCATCGTGTATCGGCGCTCAGCGAACAGGCGGAGGTGGTAAAAAGGAAAATTTGATGCCATCCCATCTGCACGGTTACCAAAGCTCCCTGTCCGCGGCTGACTCGCGCGTTCATTGGCTGTCGCATGCAGCAAGCCTCACCAACGAGCTTCAGAGCATCGCGACTTCACGACGTGCGCGAAGGTGGATGATGACCGTAAGATCCAATGCAGATCGCCTGAATGAGCGCATAGCCTCCATGTAAATGGCTCGCACGTGGTGAACTTCGTAATGGAATCCTAAAAGCCGAGCATTTGGTGATCACGCGCGAACCAGCGCGTCGGATTGTCAGCGCCTTCATGCACCCGGCTGCAGGCCAGTTAGTCCCCGCTTTACGCCATTCGACGCCGTGCTTGTGTATATAGAACCCTGATTCCCATCTTTTCCAGTGCCACGGGATATCCAACCGCGGACTTTGAGATCGTGGTTCTTGTTGAGGTAGTTTGGTTGGCCAATTGCTTCTCTGAGGGACCTGAGCTTCGTCGGTACGACGTCATCCCCGGATAATCTTTGAACGCGAGCCGAGAATCTCAAGACTGTTACTTTTTGCGATATTCTTGAGACGACTTATTCACATTTTATTTTTCTGGAAAAGGGGGAGATATTAGCCCAGCATGTCGCTCACGCAACGAGTGACATCGATGGAGGAGCATGAGCCGTGGAGTAGAGAGGCGAGCCCGGACTCCAGGCACCGGAAGATGAGCTTCAACCCAGTCGGCACCTGGACGGAGCAAACAGGCGAAGAGCCAACCATAGGCGCATTTGAAGTACCTAGGTGGAAAAGGCTGCGTATGTATCGTGGAACGCTTCATGGGCACACACAAGCTAATATCGCGTAGTCCAGGTCTTCTTCGCCGTTATCTACTGCCTCTTCGCCGCCGGTGTCGTCTTCGGTTACGCCGCGATAAAACCCGTACTACTCGAGGAAGGCGTCTACAGAGACTACTGCACAAAAGAAGAGCTGGATCAAGATGTACATGTCTGCTACGAACAGGAGCTCCGGCTCAACCTCATGTTTACGATCGCCGCCGTATCCACGAACGTCGTCGCGCTTCCCGTCGGTACAATCCTCGATCGCTTCGGACCACGCGTATGCGGAATAACTGGTGCGATATCCATAACGATTGGCGCATTACTTTTCGCATTCGCAAAGGAACTGCCTTTCGACGCGTTTATTCCCGGATACTTGTTCATGGCGCTGGGTGGACCATTTATCTTCATCTCGTCGTTCCAGCTTAGCAACACGTTTCCGCAATACTCTGGACTTATCTTGGCGCTTTTGACTGGAGCTTTCGACACCTCGAGCGCGATCTTCTTGATGTACCGACTCATCTACCAAGGCACCGATGGCAACTTTTCGATCAAGAAGTTCTTCCTCATCTACCTTATCGTTCCGGCATTTATCCTCGCGGTTCAGGTTCTTTTCATGCCATCGGTATCGTACAAGACAGTTGGTGAACTTGTTACTAGCGCGGAGGAAGAGCAAGTTATCCACGACTCGGATGATGAGATTGAAGACGCAGCAACCGTTCGAAGCCTCCAAGATGCGCGACGAGCACACCGCGACAGTATTGTTAGCGAAATTACGTCTTTGCTTGGCACGAAAGACGGCCAGAAGCAGGCGCAAGAGGAAGACAAGAAGAAGAACATTTCAGGTGTATGGGGTGCGCTACACGGTCGCACCGCCAGCCAGCAGATTCGCACTCCCTGGTTCATCCTCATAACGCTGTTCACAGTGCTACAAATGACGCGTATCAACTACTTTGTTGCTACGATCCGAACGCAGTACACGTACCTTTTCCATGACTACGAGAAAGCAGTCGAGATCAACAACTTCTTCGATGTCGCGCTTCCAGTTGGCGGAGTTTTGTCTGTGCCGTTCATCGGTCTGCTTCTCGACAACACAAGCACCACTTTTACGATGGCGCTACTCGTCACTGTTGCTACCACAATTGGTGTGCTAGGCGTGATTCCGGAGACATGGGCTGCATACGCGAACATTGTCCTCTTCGTGCTTTACCGACCCTTGTACTACACTGCAGTATCGTAAGTTGTCTAATCCTCCGCTCTCAAACTCACTTACTAACACTGCTACCAGCGACTACTCCGCCAAAGTCTTCGGTTTCGCCACCTTTGGAAAGGTCTACGGTCTCATCATCTGTCTCGCTGGTGTCCTCAACTTCTCCCAATCTGCTCTCGACGCTGCTACACACAAGACTTTCAAGAACGACCCTGTGCCTATCAACGTCATCTTGCTTAGCTTGGCGCTGCTCGTCGGTCTAGCCCTTGTGGCGTTTGTATGGCGGAAGAGCCATAGGATTCAAAGGGAGAATATCGAAGAGGAGGCTGAGGAGGCAAGAGAGTCGCTTATGCCAGATGCTAGTGGAAGCCAAGGAGTGAATGGCTATGGGTCGATGAATGGAAGTGGGACTGTCAGTCCTAGTGAAGACAACAGGGGGAGACGGCTGTGAGTATGAAGTATGTGACTCGGCTGCAGAACAGTGTGCTTAGCGCAGGGATATGGGGGATGTTTGCCTTAGTTCGCATTGGGAGTTCAGCATGGCGAGGCGTTTGGTGGCGTTTTCAAAATGATAGTAACTGAGGAGGTCATGGATGCGTTGGCTCAAAGGTGTCTGTGTGGTCAAAAAGTGGTTCCAAGATGATAGATATTTTGGACCTACATTTTGACTACACAAACACCTTTGAGAACCTAAGCAAATCATGGGAACGCTTGCATGACGAAAGACCCAATCACTACAGTTCTCTTTGCTATATCAGCCGCTTTGCGCTATCCCACGTGCGTCACACTCGGCTTCGTACGCAGCCAATTGCTCCATCTTCTTTTCAGCAATTAAACTCATCTCCTTTTCCAAGTCCCCGCTAAGCTTCTCATCTCCCGGTTCATGAAGGGCACTCCAGTATACCACGTCAACACTCCAGCCTTTCCTGATTCCGTAGTTGAACCAAAACCTTTTTGACTCCCAGGAGTCTCGTATCCGACTAGCAAGAGAAACTGTCTCTCTCTGGTGCCCCACTACCTGCTTCGCCTCAACCTTGACCATGGCTTGGAGGAATCTTTCTAGGCGTGGTACGTATAAGGCTTCGAAGTCTTCCATAGCGAATTGCTTAAGCATAAGGCCAGGACTGACTATGGCGAGCCACCATGGTGGGTCGTAAGCGAAGTAAGCGGGCATGGTGTTGACGAACTCGAAGTCCAGAACCGCTACGATCTTCAATGACCCATTCTCGTATCTGGCGAGCATGTTTTTGGGACGGAAATCATGGCAGTACGGTATAAACGGGCCGTTGTCAGCTTCTGATGGGGGATAAAATCGCTCAATCAATTGTTTGAACCTGTGGCGTGCGATAAAGCATTTTTCTGCGTCTTGACGACTGTGTGCAATGTTCCGCTGAACTTGGAGATGAACCAAATTCTCGTCAGCACGGTGATGAAGAAAGTCTTGGGTGCTGGTGAACGCGGTTTTCGGAAAATTAGCTACTGGGTAGTCTGCAACGACAGAAGCTAAGTTGTTCATGTTTGTGGTGAGAGGACGTGAAGTCACCGTCCACGCGCCCGACGTATCGTTGTTTATAGGTCCAATTGCCGAAAAGTGCAGTCGGGAGATCTGGAGCATGTAATCGGCTATCTGCTCGTATAAAAGATCGACTTCTGCTTCTTTTTGGTCGTCTTGAAGCTGCCGCAAGAGTGTCTCTAGCTCTGTGCCCTCGATATAGTCCATGATAATATATGGACCAAGCTGGGACGGACTGTCTTTAGTCATGCCCCAGTCGCGTATCTTGGGAACAGGTATTGTAGTCTGTTCAGCCAGATATTCTAGAAACCGAACTTCATTCTTGACCTTTTCCTCGAGAAACTTGGCAGCAGTTATTCCTCGTTTCGGGAAACGAATGATGACGATATCTTCTTCGCCGAATCTTATAACAAGATTGACATTGTATAAACCTGGAGGTATTTGACAAATTCTCCCGGAACATTGACCTTCAGCTTCTGGCCTACGAAAGTGACAATCTCTTCGTTCGCAGCCTTTACTTTAGCAGCCCAAGCCTCGAGCTCAGCATTCCCAGCCTCCTCCGCGATTTTGTCAAATTCGGTCTTCATTACGATCAACACTTCTATACGCGGTGTATGTCTGCGATATCAAAGTACGCGCTTTGGAAGGCAGCTGTAGGTAAAATGCAAGGGTCGAGGGTAATGCGAGGGTCTGAGTGTAGGGGAGGCAGCGGTTTCGTGTCGATGGCTGGTGTCAACAAGCGCTAGCCTGATTTCAGTCTAGTGTTGTCACGTCAGGATGTCGCGTCACGGCGTGGCAGTCGCCAGCCCCGGGGCCATTGCGAACACCTACCATCCTCACATCTCACGACGAAGATTATGCGCCCCAAACCTAGGATTCTTCTAATGAAATTTGAAGCCTTCTGGGGCTTCTACAACATCAATTATCGCGAGCGCTGTCGGTGGGCGTGACGGGTTGCAGCAAGTGTTTGGCATTATTTGCTACATTGAACAACCAACACATTCCATGCCGTTCTAACAAGACCAAGAAAGCATACAACATTCGTTCTCTCTCCGGAACCTGCGGCCCTACTTCCACGTGCTAGCAACGGTGGCCGCGCTCGAGCACCCCTTCGGCACGGTATACACGCGGTTAGCACCTGACTCGTAGGTCACCGCACCACTGCTCTCGACCTTGATGAACTTGTATTCGAAGCTGACACCAGCCGGAAGGTTGATTTTTGTCGACCAAAGCGGGTTTGCGGTGGTGTATTGGCTCGCAGATAGCGCAGGCGCAGAGGCTGCGTTCCAGCTGCCGAGCTGGGCAATCGAACCAACGATCTTGACAGTCTGGCCGAACGATGTTGTGGTCTTCGAGTTGAACGTCACAGCTACTGTGGAGACAGGCGATGCGCAGCCAGTAGGTGCCGTCGTCGAGGTTGAAGTCGCCTTCGTTGAAGACGCGGGAGCCTTGCTCGAAGCTGGTGGGGTCGAGCCGCCCGAGCCACTGCCAGTAATCTTGATGTCTGCGCAAGTCAGGTAAACCTGCGGTGTTTGGAACGAGTTCCACTTGAACGACAGCAGCGTGTGGTTGCTTGAGTAGTTGGGGATCTTGATCTTCGAGCTGACTGTGTATCCGCCTGCGATGCTGGTGTAGCACGAATTGAGTGGTGCGTTGTCGACGCTCCTGCATTTTGAGCCATCATTGAAGCCACCGCCTACTTAGTGTCAGTATCGCTTTACTATCCCGAGATGTTGAGATGTACTCACATGTGAACCAGTCATTCCTCCAGCAAGGCTGACCCTCTTGGCAGTCAGAGTTGTAGCCACACGTCTGTCCAGCGACATCAGTGCACTTCAGTTCACCAGCCTCGAAGCAGTCTTCAGCAGCCTGCTTCTCGGCCTCCGTAGGAAGGTACCCAGGCGTCAGAAGTTTGTCAACGAGGGCCTGATTCTGGCAGATGCGGTAGCTGAACATGCCACCATGGTCACCATTGGCATCGAGGCACCATTGTACATCCACGACATCGCCAGATTTGTAGGTGATGACAGGTTGCGAACCCCAGCGAGGACCGGGCTGGTTGTAGTCGACGGATACGCGGGCGTTGTACCCGCAAGGACCTGAGCGACCCACCGCTGCGGCGTCAAGGTCAGGCCATGCTGTAACAGGCTCGAGGATGGTACATTCCGGGCATGTATCAGCGCCAGACTAGAAGACGTTAGCCACGGCTCGGGATGTATCTCAGATGTTTCTGAATGGACGCCATTACTCACTTGAGCATTCAAACCAGTCCTGCTCATAGGGGAAGAGAGATAGCCATGTGCGTTGGCACTGGCTACGAGAGCGAGAAGAGATGCAATCTTGGAGAACATGGTCGATGGATTTGTCCTCTCGAAAGGTCTTGGGGAGAAAACAAGTGGTAGAGATCGGTTCTGAAGCGATTGACTGACCTACTGAATAGCATTATCAAGTACGTCTTTGCTGGTTATATACATGTTCTTCGTCCACCATCCCATGATCAGCGGATCTTCGATGGCCTCCATGGGCACGACGATCTCTTGTTCTCGGTTGCAGGTAGTCCCCGCATACACATGGTTGTCGGCTTCTATCGAACCTCATTGGGTCATAGTCGGCATATAGTAACCCTGGACCGCTTGACTGACCACATGGACAGGCCCCAAGAAAAACAACGATATCCGCTTAATTGCTCCCACGAGTTTCGCGAGCCGCAAAGCATTAGCACGTCCGGCTCATACCCATGTAGCCACCAAGTACCGTACCCCAGATTCGTGGAACATTACCCTGTTAGCTGCATCAACTCGCTGCGGGCACCAACTATCATAGTGCGTCCGTCTTTTACACAAACTATTACTGAACAATGTAAAGCGCTTCGGTCGCTTGCCGCATCCATCGTAGTCCTCGAAATCGTCAACATCGCTATTGGCTCGCTGTCGGGATGACAGGAAACAGGCTAACCTACCTAGGTAGTTACGATAACTAGTGTAACAGAATGATCATGGGGACTTCAGAACGCTTCTCGGCCCGCACCTTAAATTTAAACAGCATGTTTGATGCAAGCTGGGATGCGGGGGATCGAAGTCTAGACGATGATACTAACGAAGAGCCGAGTTGTATCGGTTACAATGAACTCGGTAAAGTGAAGCACCCCGGCATACTCTCTCGATCTCAATACCATGTGCCTTACATTCAGCCTTATATGCAGCCAGCTGCTCCATTTTCATCTCCACAAACGCCTCCATCTTGACCTTCAGAGCATCATCCAGTACCTCATCACCCGACTTATGTAGCGCAGCCCAATAGACAGCATCAATGCTCCAGCTATTTTTCATCGCGATATTGAACCAAAATCTGTTGGAAATCCACGAATCGCGCATGCGAGCGGACAGTGGTACTGCAGTCCCACCCATCTCCTTCTCTTTCTTCTCCATCACTTGTAGGAACTGTTCGATATGAGGCTCAAGTCTGTCTTTCAGGGCACCGAAATGGAAGTCATTGTCGATCCACGTAGTTGGTCGCAATATGGTAAGCCACCACGGTGGATCATGGGAGAATTGCGCGGGCAGAGCGTTACAGAATTCGAAGTCCAGGACAGCTTTGACGTTCAGATCGTCGTCTACGAGGATATTAGACGGGCGAAGATCCCAGCAATATAACTTGAAGGGGCTTGTTTCGGTGTCGTTTAACAGGTATTGGTCGATCGATTGCTTGAGGCGATGGCGAGCGATGAAACATCTTCTAGCGTCTTCACGGTTCTCCACGGCGTTTCTTTGGGTGTGAAGATGAGCTAGGTGTTGATCGGCGAGCTGCTCAAAGTAGACCTTTGGAGATGAGATGCTTGTAGTAGGGAAGTACTCGCTTGGGTAATTCAGAATGTTCCTTGCTAAAATGTTCATGTTATCGGTGGCAGGTCGCTCGCTCGCTACCCACTCATTTGGGTTGCTCCTTCTTATAGCACCTGCAGCACTGAAATCCAGCTGATGTATTTGCAAAATATAGTCACATATTTGGCTGCAGGCACGGAGGACTCTTGTATTGCCCAAGTCTCTCCAGAGATCCAGTTCGACACCGTCACTGGTCTTTATACGTCGTCGTAACTCGTCGATCAATGGTTTGCCTTCAACATACTCCATGATGATGTAAGGGCCGAGCTGTGATGGACTATCGGTAGTAAGACCCCAACTGTATACTTTCGGTATAGGGATCGTGGTTTCGCGCAGCAAGTCCATGACTTGGACTTCGTTCCGAACTTTCTCATCCAAGAAACAAGTAGCTGTTGTCCCTGGCTGTGGAAAGCGTATAACATATGTAGGCTTTGCGTTGAGTTTGACGACCAGGCAGATGTTGTAGGACCCTTCTTCGAGATAGCCCCCAAAATCTCCTACCACATCACTCCCAACTTCTTTGATGACGAAGTCAACGATCTCCTTCTGTGCAGCGTCAAGTCTTTTCTTCCAAGCCTGGTACATCTGCTCTGCATCTTCCTGGGCTAGCGCATCGTAGAGCATCATACTTGCGGCTGGGGGTAAGTGTGAGTAACAATGGTTAGGTGGAAAGATTAAGAGATGAATAGCGGTAGACGGCGTTGTGGTCGAAGTGTCAGGAGGGAAACGTATGTATATGCCCAAGACACTGGGTCGGTCCGGTTGTGGCTAACTAATCGATTCGTGATGTAGCGCGCTCTCAGATTATGTGACATTGCGGCACAGCACACGACAGCCACGTAATTAGGAAGTATGGTATGATATGACGATATGGACTGTAGGCTTTGCCAATTCTGTCAGATATTCTGTCTTCCACTCCTGGCTGAATAACCACTGGATACTCGTCCATGTTCTGGTTCGTTTTCGTTGCACTGTTATCGCAGCATACATCCTTGCAACGTTCGCTGCATCCTTCCTTGCGGTCACAGTTCCTCTCATCCGACACGTCTGCTTTTCTTTTTGGGTGCCCACTGTACTGCGCCTTCTCAGAACCATCCATCATTCTTCTCTGGGAGTCGTTTCCGTTTGGGTACGCTTTGAGCCGCCTCATCGCGAGTCCCATTGTGATGGAGGTTTCGCTGTCCCTGGCTGTTCCATATGATCCGAAGCGTAGCAAATTCGTGGATACCCTGCGGGAAGAGCACCTCTCACAGATCCAGATTTTGCGTGCACACATACGTCCACGGAGCGCGTTATCATCGTTGCGAGAAATGGCAGTGAGATGCGTACAATGTAGATGTTTTCCCAGCCTTCGGCGGGTCTGAATACGACATTATCTTCCTGCAACGTCGGTTGCTTCACGGTTCCATCATGAATCCAATACGTGAGGTACTGGTCAAGCCTAGCAGGAAACGTCACAGACTCGCAGGTATCAGAAAAGCTGAAGCCCCCAGGCCACTTTTCTGGTAACTCCGTTCCGGGCAGGAATGCGGATGACTTGGAAATGTTTTCGATACAAAATTCGATGCAAGGCAGTAGGCGACGATCTGGCTTTACACTCAGAAAATCTGTGCTTTCAAGCTCAAGCGTTTGTACTACCAGTAATGCGGTGCAGAAGCACAGCGAGCCCTGACAGTGACGCAAGACTTCCGCTGCTAACTCAGCTCGAGAGATATGGTAATTGACTTCCAGATCTCTGCCATCACCGGTTACCAGTGAAAGGAGCGAGAAGATATGGTCGCGGACATCGGAGCACTGTTGACCCCGGAAGTAGTCAAGTAGATGAACCAAGTTCTTGTTCTTGTAGAACTCTTTTTGCCAGCTGCGACCAAGTCGAAAAATGAGACGAGATTGCATCTCTTTATCTGCGTAGCAAATATAGTCGAGTCCCTGTACCATGCTACTCAGACCAATGGACGCTGCGCCTAGCCATAGAGTGACTTGTCGAGCAAGCGCTACCTCCTGCACGATCCATGCACGAGTCCAGTAGTCATTGTGAAGAACACGCTGTATAAACATGTCTTTGTTGTCTTTGAATGTTGTCCATTCATTCATGGTATTGTGCTTCCATAATACCGGTACAAGAGCGCGGCAATCCCAATCCATCATTCCAAGCCACACATATACTTGCAGGGCGTTGGTGTAGATTGTTCCCATCTGGCGAACTTGATGATTGCGCTCGAAAACATTGGACTGATCAATACACATTGCGTCGATCCAATACGGTCCAAGAGAGGCAGGTGTACTAGACGCATGATTCTCACGAGCGGTGGCCAGGAAATCAAAAAGGTTTTGACCAATAGCGAACACCTTGCCGTTAATCAAGATGCTGCTCGATGGATCGGGATTCCCCCACCGGTAGGAAAGGCAAATGTACTCGGCATCGACAGTGGCATGCGTGATGGAGCATTGGATGTGACCTGTAGGCGACAGCGATGGGAGCATGTGAACCAGTCGGATCGACGGCTTAGTGTGATCGAGACGATCATGCTTGAAGTAAGCGCTCTCGTTCTGTGTCGCTGTGTGGTGGACCGTGACGTCCATCTCTTGTCGAAATGGATGCAGCGTGTAGCAACACGGCAGGTGATGGAAGAGCTGATGTTATAAGGAAGAAAAGGCTGATGGTTTTGAGGATTGCAATGCACGAAGCGGGGCTATGCTGACCGAAACTGGATACGCCACAAGGCTGAAGGTGGCCGTGATAGGCTACGACTTCACTGCGGTGAGCTTAGCAATGCAGCGACTGAATAGCTAAGGAAGTGGCTTACAGCATATGGCGAGTATGCATGGTACTCATTCCTACTTTCCGATCAGCTCGGTCCAGATAGCAGAACGAGGAGCATACCATGGGTGGCTGGAATCTTGTCGCAGTTTGCAGTATACATACTATTAAATCTTGACAAGTAAACACTTGCTAAGATAATGCATATTCCAACCCAGCAAGATCTGAGGAAAGAATTGTAGCCATGCCTGGTGAGCACACCGTCTGAACGACTGTCGAGATTCGTTCATCCCTCGAATTCCGGTCTACCACCCACGTCCGTTTCGTTCTCCACACCGTACGCATCTTCAAAGCTCGCCAGCTTGACACCCCACATATCTCCAGCCTTTCCAGGTCGCCCATCATCAACATCGAGCTCATCTTCACCATCCCAGTTGCCGTCACCAGGCCACCGGAAGGCTAATACAGCGCCGTCCTTCAGCCCAGCGCCCTTGGGACATTGCTTGACATTCGCTGTGCCTGCCTTCGCTCCACCGTTGGCGCTCCCACTGGCTTTCGCTTTGCCTTTACCCTTGCCGCCCTCCTCTTCCTCTTCGCCAATGTTATATTCCCATTCTCCTAATTCGAAACCCTCGTTTGCGTCGTTAATGTTTACTGGCCGACCGAGCTGGATGTCTGACGCGGATGGAGGTAGTGGTATCGACTCGCCGGTTTCGGGGTTCTTGAAGTCGGTTTCTTGTAGAGCGTCGTACAGGTATGTCTTGATCGTGTCGAAAGTGTGTAGAGGGTCGACGTGTAGGATGACGGTGGTCTTGTGAGCCTTGAGACGAAGCGTCCAGGTCTGCGGTGAAGGTGTCGCCATCGTGATGTGGCGGTGGGATAGGATACGGTATAGTCGTTGGACGTGTATTGTGCGCGTTCAAAGGGAATAGAAAGGTATCTGCGAGTGACGCTGTAGTGTTTGGGTGGAAGAGGCGCGTTGTTGCTAATCAATGGAGGGGATCGCGGGGAGGAAGGCGCGACCTGAACCCTTGCTAGAAATCTTGGCGAGTCGAGCTCACGAGCTTCCTCGACCTTCACCTCACCAGATATCTATTCCAGCCCGTATACCACGAGACTCACTTGCTTTCCGGATCTTCTTAAGCGCATTCAGTAAAGTGTGTTTAGTGTATCATCCGCAAATTCGGCGCGCGCTCGAAAGTCTGGCGAAATCGGACTCGAGGCATCTCCGCACCACCTCCGCACCCGTCGCAAACCTCACCCAACGGATCACCTTCTGAGGGAGACCACGACTGAACATCGCGCCCAAGGGCACCACAATTCAACAATAGCGACAACTGCGCCCACACCATCCACAATGCCACCCCCAGAAATGCTCGCGACACCACCCCAACGGCCTACACAACCCCTCCCTTACGCACCCCGCCTCGGCATGCCCTTCGACCGGCGCCTCCTCCTCACTACCTCGCTCTCCTTCCTCTCCGGCTTCACTCTCGGCTCCCTAAACGCCGGTCACATGGCCTCCCTGCGCTTCCGCGCCGAAAACGCGCACCGCCTGCCCATCTCAAATCCCGGCTGGTACCTATACCACAAATCGAAGAACTACTACAAATGGCGCTACGGCATCGTTGAGGGATTAAGAAAAGGCGCATACATCGCAGCATGGTCATCAGTCTTCTTCATTGTAGAAGAGAGTCTAGATGTGTTCCGGGGTACATGGAGCGCGGGACGTACGATGGAGGAGATGGAGGGCGTGGATGAATTGGACATGCGGAGGATAAATAAGGGGATAGCGGGCAGTAGGGATTTTATATCGAGTGGGCTGGCGGGCATGGTTACGGGTGGACTGTGGAGTGCATGGCATCAATTTCCTGTTTCGACAGCTGCGAGGACGATTCGCTTGGGTCTACTTGTCGGGGCTGGGTTTGGGCTAGGTCAAGATGGGTTGAT
>Ga0265797_10004304_pt1 | contig 21883 bp, 21 predicted proteins | sample P2T30metagenome_FD_192433 | JGI IMG/M metagenome (GOLD analysis project Ga0265797, IMG submission 192433) | Plant litter microbial communities from East Loma Ridge, Irvine, California - P2 T30 | ecosystem: Environmental > Terrestrial > Plant litter > Unclassified | place: USA: California... | reverse complement strand
GTTGTTGCCCGGGAAGGAGTTCTCAGCCATTCCCGACTGGTTGGAATGTCGCTGGGAGAGGAGGAATTCGGCGCGCTGGCTCTCGAGACGGCGGAGGAAGAAGTTGGCGCAGAACTGCAGGAGGTCGTTGGGCTTATTTTTGAGGACTTCGCGGTCGAGGGCGCGAATTTCGTTGGAGTAGTCGCTGGGAAGAGCCATGTTCGGCCGGGAGTGGATGTGCTTGGTGTCGTTGGTGATGCTGTGCTGCTGCTGGCTGGCTGGCTGGCTGGCTGTGAGGGGCGGCAGAGAGGGCTAGCAGTGCTTGTGGGTCACGGATGAGATCACTGTGAGGCTGAGAAGGTGGAGGTGAGGTGAGGCGTTTTGGTGTGGCGTATGCTTGTGGCTGTGGATTGTAAAGTGAATTGTCCTGGTTTGTATGTTGAGGTTGATAAGAAGGAGACGGGAGCTGTCTGATGTCTGGTCTTCCTCCACGCTCTTGACGTCTTGTTACTGCAAGCCATATCACCTTGGGTAGGCAACAGCTCGATGACTGCGGGGAGGAAGGTACAGACATGATGGACATTGTATTGTGTATCTCTCTGCTGCTAACATCAACGATGCATACTGTGTACACTACATAACAGATCATACCGACTGACATCCTGAGGAAAAGATAGATTGCGTTTGAACACCTACAGTAATGTAACATTGATTGATCTGTTCGGCTACACCTTTCAGCTCAACTCATCACTAATTCTACGGCTATATATACATATGAAGTGTGTACATGTAAGGCGTGGACGTGTTTAATAAGGTAACATACTGTAAACATCGACCAGGCCACCCCGACGTGGTAGCGACTGCAATGGCGGTGAATGGATTGCCATGATTCGAGCATCACTACTACACCTTTGACCGACAGTGCTGATGGAACTAGAGACGAATCAATTACATATTCACTAGGTTCTCATGTGAACAAGCGGTGTCCCAATAACTGACAAGTCTCCCGGTCGTTCTCACCCATTCCTGTCTCTGTAGCATTCCTATTTCAACGTCACGTTGAACTTACCTCCAAGTCCCTCACACTCGATCAACTTGTAAAGACAAGTCAACGACTCTTCATACTCGCATTCTTGCTCTGTGCGCATTCTGGGGTGAACTCCACGCGTCCAACTCCGAGATGCTGTCGCCAGTCTCGTCACGCGAGCTCCGATCAGGCTATTGTGTCTCACCCCGTCCGATGATGGCTCGTCATAGCCGTTGGAATACCCAGAGTTGCAGACTCTAATGCACGTCAGCCAAGTGGATGGGACGCAGGTACGTCGAGTTTGGCGAAGATCTAGAAGCAGTATTGCCATTTCTTGAGATGACTTGCAAGTCACAAGTTGATGCCCAGCTCGATAATCTAGAAACCCCGGCGCCCACGGAGATTGCGCTGCCTCGCGAAAATCTCAAGGGATTGATCTCATGGACTTGGACGGTGAAGACAAGGCAGAGCCTGGTGTACGACGAATCAAACAGTGGCCTCGACTGGCTAGAGTCATTGCACGCAATCTTGTTCGGATGTCATACACGACAGCACCAAGGGTCTGACTGCTTCGGATGCCATGGTTCGAGTAAAAAACCCTAAGGCTCGACTCGCACTGCGCCGCATCAGCCGCGGCGAAAAGGCTGAGATGCCACTAGGGTGCAAGGCGTGTGGGTGCCCTCGGTGGCAGCTGCAGCTGCAGGACCAGCGCATTCACTTCACATGGCCAACGCGACTGCAGCACGTTGTCCACTAAGCTTGTAGGTGCGAATACACTCGCATTATTAACCATCGTCGTCAATCTTCTCCGACATCATCGTTGTCATTCACCATAACTACCTACAGTACATTAACAGCACTCCCATTAATCCCAGCCATCTCGGCTAGCACGCGTGATATCGGCAGAACCCAGCTTGCAGCTTCGCCAGCCTCCTCCCCCTCGCCCACTAGCGCACGTTCTATCTTGCTCGCCGTCACAGCGCATTTGCGATTGTTACTCGATTGTCCAACCTTACACACTCACATCCACCACCATCCAACGCGTTACTTGCGCGCGCACACATCCACGCTCACTAACAACATACACCTCAGTCATGGCATACACCTTCCGATGGTACGTACAAGGCACTGCTGTTTCATCCAGGAGGAGCTTGCCCAGGCCTGCGCGTCATGACCGGGGCTACCGTGCTACGCTAGACTACCACCACCTGTTCCGCAAATCTCGAGCTGACCGCTGCTTCTTGCAATTTCTATTAGGGACCATCCTGCTGAAGAAGTCTACGTAACCGGCACTTTCGACAACTGGTCCAAATCTGTCAAACTCGACAAGAACGGCTCCTCCTTCACAAAGACCGTCGACATCCCCTCCATCACGGGCAAGGTTCAATACAAGGTGCGTACACACACATGGTCTGAGTGCTGCTACTGCTGCAGCCAGCAGTCGGCAGCTTTATCCTCTCCCACACGCTGACATGTCCGCGTGCAGTTTGTCGCAGACGGAGAGTGGAAGCACGATCCTACCGGCAGCATTGATACCGACCACGAAGGAAACGTGAACAACGTCATCTACCCCGAAGACCTCCAACCTACACTATCCTCCGCCGCAATGTCGTCCGTTGGCCCTGAAGCAACGTGAGTGCTCCTTCAATGCGCGTCTTGCCTCGCATGGGGCAAACAAATGAGACAAATGTGGCCGGCGCTGGCCAGCACCGGCAGCAGCCTGTCCCAGTTGATTTGTCTCCTGAGAGGATTCTTCCACGACGAGATCTGACCTTCTTCTAGCACCACCGGCTTTGCCGGCGCTCAGCCCACCGAACACGAAAAGGAAGCTCCGGGCGCATTCCCCGAGACGCCTGCCGAGACGCCCGCCGCTGTCGAACAGCAAGAGAGCACTTTCTCTGTCAACCCAATCCCCGCTTCGGAAGGCGCTGGCAACCCAATTGCCCTCGCCGCTGGCGAGAAGGTTCCCGAGTCTTCTGCTCTTCACAGCAACACCATCACATCCGCCGTGCACGACGACCCTGAGCTCAAGGCCAAAGACGACATCAACACATTCGGCGTATCTCCTATTCCTGCAACCGGTGGCACAGGAAACCCTATCCACCTTCAGCCGGGCGAGCAAGTGCCCCACCACAGCAACGTCACCGCCAACACCATTGATAGCAACGTCAAGCTCGACAAGGAGTCATACGAAAAGAGCGACTCTGGAGCGCCTCAATTGCCTTCGGTCTTGACACCCGGCGGCCAATTGGAAGCCAACGGCGATAAGCCTGTTTTCAGCGGACTTGGTCCCATCCTCGGCGGTCCTTTCATCCCCGAGTCTTCCCTCCCTATGGGCGAGGGTGCAGTGTCTGACGTTACTCCACAAGTCTCTTCGGTCGCGCCCCAGAGCACCACCGCCGAGCTCGCCGGTCAGCAGCCCATCATGCCCCGCGGCGTTCCCGAGGTTGTGAGCGAGAGCCAGGAGCAGGCCCGCGCCAGCCCCGAAGCTGCCGCCAACCCCGAGGCCGTTCAGGACAAGACCGACTTCGAAAACGAGCTGAAGCAGACTGTCTCCAAGGAGCCCGCAACCACCGAATCGCATGCTGTCCCTCAAGTGGTTGAGGAGAGCCAAGAGAAGGCCCACGTTGCCCCTGAGGCATCCGCCAACCCCGTGGCTGTTCAGGACAAGACCGAGCTTGAGAACGAGCTGAAGCAGACAATTTCCAAGGAGCCCGCAACCGCAGAGTCGCACGACGTCCCGCAGGTCGTCGAGGAGAGCCAGGAGAAGGCGCACGCCGACCCCGAGGCCTCCGCCAACCAAGTAGCCGTTGACGACAAGGCCCGCTTCGAGGATGAGCTGAAGGCAAAGGTTCCGGAAGAGCCGGCCACCACGGAGTCCGGACTTCTCGGCAACAGCGAGCGTGGCATCACTGGCGCCATTGCTGGCGGTGCGGTCGCTGCCGGTGCTGCAGCCGCTGCAGGCGCATATGCTCTGCGTGAGAAGGCGACTGAGACTATTGGAGAGGACCCCGTGGCCAACCTGCCTAAGCCCGTCCAGAACGTCTTGCCCGAATCCGTTGTTGGCGGCGCTACCACCTCGGCCGACACTGACGCGGCTGGTCTTCCCCTCGAGCCCGCTACTGTTCCCCACGCCGTCGAGGAGAGCCAAGAGAAGGCACACGTTCAGCCCGAGGCCTCGGCAAACCCAGAGGCTGTCGTTGAGAAGGCTGATGTCGAAGATGAGCTCAAGGAAAAGGTCCCCGAGGCCCCTGCTACTTCTGAGTCTGGTCTCCTTGGAAAGAGCGAGAGCAACAGCAATGGCGGTGTTGTTGGAGCCGTTGCCGGAGGCGCTGCTGCTGCCGGAACCGCCGCCGCTGCGGGTGCCTATGCCCTGCGCCAGAAGGCTACCGAGACCACTGGAGAGGACCCCGTTGCAAAGCTTCCCCAGTCTGTTCAAGACAGCATCAACAACATGAACAGCAAGGGAACCACCGCCCCGGTCACTACGCTTACCGGTGATGCCATCTCCAATGACCCCACGCTCCCTCAGCAGACTGCCATCGGCGAGCCCGTTACCATCCCAGCTGAGACTGCCGCGGTTGGCGTTCCTCAAGAAGTCGTCGAGTCCCAGAAGGAGGCCCACGTCTCGCCCGAAGCCGCCTCTAACCCCGAGGCCGTCGTTGAGAAGGCCGCCATGGAGCAGGAGCTTCAATCCTCGCTCAAGCCTGTTGAGGCCAGTGGCGAGCCTGCCCCCACTGTGACCGCAGCGACCACCGCAGTCGCACCCACCACCTCGGCATCCGGTGCACCCCAGCTCGCTGACACTGCTGCTGTTTCGCCGATTTCCATGGAGAACTCTGCGCCCACCACCGGTGAAGCTGCTGCTGCTACTGCTGGCGGCGTTGGCGCTGCCGCTGTTGGTACCACCGCAATCACCAACAAGACCAACCAGGGTCCCACCGAGGCATCCAAGGAGCTCAACGCTTCTGCCGACACACCTGCAAAGACCGTTCTCCAGGAGGAAAGGCTTGCCGCACCTGAGCAACAGGAGCCGCTCGATAGCAGAGACGTGTCTCCCATGTCTCGCGTCGCTACCAAGAACCACCCTGAAGGCTCCGAGGCTGGCCCAACCGTGACTGATGGTGTCAAGAGCGAGACCGTGCCCGCCGAGTCCAACGCCGATGCACCTGTCGCCACCACCGAAACCACCGCCCCCACCGAGTCCAAGACCGTCGGATCCCGCCCGGAAGTCTCCAACAGCAACCCGAACAGGCGCGCATCTTTCATGGACCGATTGAGCAACAAGGGCACATCCGAGAACAAGAGCACGTCCGAGAACAACAAGACCCCCGAGCCCGCTGCTGCAAGCGGCGCCGAGAGCCAGAAGAAGCGTAGGAGCTTCTTTGGCAGGATCAAGGATAAGCTGAGCATGAAGTAGATTTACTTTCTACCTTGCCCTTTCCTGATTCCCTTGCCTTTGAATGTCTCTTATCTTCTTCTCTTGTTTGCTCTCGATGATGGCTTGTTTCATGATGCTAATGTGGCGTGTACGATTAGTCGTTTATTGTTGTGTTGCGGACACCGTATCCCCGACGAACCATTTGTTGCGAGGAGGATTGATGCGTACCGGATCGGGTCTTACGATGCGACTTCTGACGACGTGGATCGAAGGGATGGCCCTGATCGAAAGAAAGGCCCTGTTGCAGCTTCTCGACCAGTGACTTCTGGCCGCTCGAATCGTTATGGAAGGAGGCCGACTCCTTGGCCAGATGCGAACCCGGATCCGAAATCTATGTATCGGTTGTTGGCAAGGCATCGGGCTAGTGGTACTCAATCTTCGGAGGAGGGTGATATTCCTGAGCGGCTGCCTGCTCCTAGAAAACGTCTTTCGAAGTCGAAACCCGGGCGCCTGCAATCGCGAAGCGATCTAAACCGACGCTCGCCGTCGACGTCGTCCGCTGTTACTCGACCATAGGAGGAAACCGACGTTGCCGCGCCTCCTATCCCTCCAAGGAATCCTCTGAGATTGACTTTCGCGCGGGACACAAAGTGGCGGCCTACCGACAAGCAAAAGAAGAGCCGGTTCGATTCTCTTTATCCATTAGCTGGGCACTGGGTTCCTGGCGGGCGCAGACTGAGTGTTGACGACGGTGATTCTTCTGAGCCTGCCAGTGAGACTGTCTCTGCTGGAAGTGCTGAGAGTGACGGTACTGCTGAAAGTAACCCTGGTCACTCTATCCTCCGTATGCTCGGCCACTTGCCAGGAAAGACTGTGAAGCGACCCTCAGATGCCGGTCTGGAGCCTAAACTGCAAGCTCGCTCGAGAGACGCCAGCAGACCGACTACCGGCACTGCTGATGTCAACCCTGGCCAAGCAGCTCACAATCTCCTCAAAAATTATCCTGGCGATCCGACTCGGGCTTCGCCGCGGCACTCTGTTATCGCCATCCCTACCAGTCCCAGTGACATTGGGGTTCTTCCCGTCACTTATGCGAATCACGATGGTTCTCCGGGACCTCCTCCGGAACCTTCGAGCCGTGTGAAATTCTCACAGCCGGTTGCCATGGAGGAAGCAGCAGCGAGCGATGGTGACCAGAGCCCGACCGATACCCGCTGCCCTCAGCTGCAGGAGCCCTTTGACAGTTCGGAGCGCGGAATCAGCTCTCTGGACTTTGCGCTCAGCACTTACAGCTTTTCATGATGGATCGTAGTAGCCAAGCATCTGCGCATCACGACAACCTCGCCAGACACAGTCACCACCGTCAGCCACTACCCGTCAACACTCAACATCAAACAACCCTTCGCTCTGCCACCCTAGCTAGACTTATTGGCCCTGCCGCACTCGCCATCACTTCTCACACACACACACACACACACACACAAACACACACGCATCTGCCCGTTCCAACCGCTCGTCCTGGTCACTACTCGTTTTCCTCTATACCACCTCTTGCATTGCCCGGAAAAATCGTTACATTGGGATCGTTCTAATAGACTGTCTATTACTTTTTTGTTGCTTTCCTTTTCTTTGTCTTGGAAATGGGTCAGGAAATCGGCCGGGGCGGTCACTGTCACTGCTGCTGCTGCTTTTGTAATTAGGCTGTACGTACATTTAATGTCTGTCTTTTTTTGTTCAAAATTGCGTTTTTGGGAGGAATGAAGTGTTCATTCGTTCAATGTCTATTGTATGTGTTGAGCTGTGTATTAGTTGTGTTGTGTTGTGTTGAGTTGAGTTGAGTTGACTATTTGGGTTTGGTTATTCTGTTATCTGAACGCCGTATCGTTTACATAATATTGTATGATGAGATACTACTACTTGCTCCTCCTCAAACAATAGGGAATCGAATGCTTTGATAAGCTAGAACGAGTTAGTATTAGCGATATATATACACACATTCGGATATCGATGCTCTTATATAGGGCGCTAGACTAGGCTCTTCACTTCACAGAACTTTATGGTCGCCTACCTACAGTATATTATATCTCCTCTTCCCTAACAACCTTAGAAGAAGACGAAGAGCGTAAACTCCTCACAACGGCTCTTAGGCTGTCGTTCATCCCTTCTATATGTACCTTATAATACATACGAAAAACCCCTTCAAAAAAGAAAAATTAAAACGATGCTGGTTAGCCAACACCGGAAGATTCATGAACATTCTGAAGAACTGTCACTCAGAGATGCCCCTCAACAGGAAATCGAACTACAAGCGTTACCCTGTCCCCGTCTCCCTATTGTGTATCCCCCCGAGAGTTAGCGAAGAGGTATATATAGAAATCGGTAAAAAAAAAAAAGATGTTTAGACGATGCTGGTTAGCCAACACCGGAAGACTTTGACGATTGAAGAACTGTCAGATCTCTGAGATGCTCCTCAACAGGGAATCGAACCCTGGTCTCCCGCGGCTTGTCGGTGTGAATGACAAGCGGAAATCATAGCCACTAGACCATTGGGGATGTAGCGAGTTGAAACTCGCTAATGGTGGTGTTCCATGGTAAGTGGCGAAAACTGGCGTATAGATAGATTCCTAACGTTTTTTGACAAAATCACAGTGCGTGCAGCAGCCTTTTGCAGCTCCATTATTGCGCGAGCTCTATCTAAGGGTGGATGGCTCGCTTTCAACTCCCTCACCCAAGGCCAGCCCGATCAACAGGGGGGGTTTGTTTTTTTTGAGACGCATTGTACATCCTTTTAGACCGTTGGGGATTTGGTGTGCTGGGTGAACACCGATGGATGGAGTGAGGGGTGGTTGATTTGGGGAGGAACATGTTCACTAGCGTTTTTGATGCCACTGGGCCGTTCGATGGTCGGGTTCCTTCGCGGTAGCATTCGGCGCGGACCTCACTCGTATCTTGGAGTTGCGTTTGGGTGGATTGTGAATTATTTGGTCCGAGGGCACTCTCGTCGGTTTTGTCTCTTCAACGACCTTGGTGGTCTTTGCCTTGCTCGCGCACTGCGAACGCGTACGGGAAGACTCCATGTCGCAGTCATTCGAACCACCGTCCTCGTAAGGAAGCGATCCGGCTCCCTGCAACGCCCACTGTGATCGATCATCATTTTCAACATCCAAAGATCGTCAAAACACCGCCTCCTCAGAATTGCAGCTGCTCCACGATTTCCGGCGAGTTGATGAAAGCGCATCTCTCCTCGATCTTCTCCCGTCCAATAGGGGAGTTTCCTCCCAGCGAGTGAAGGCCTTCCTCATCACTGCCAATGACAAAGACGCGGGTCTGGTTCTCAACGGCAAAGGCGGACTTCCATCCTTCCAGCGTGCCCTGGCCGTCCAGAGAAGGGCGGCCGATTGAAGCGAATGTCGACCAGCTGCGTGTGGCGCGGATGGCGAGCTCTTTGTCCGAGTGGGTAGGGTGGAAGGGGTAGTCGTAGACTGTGGTTTCGTTAGCTGGGTGCTTCATGTCGGTCATGTGGGTCGTGTCTGTCAAGTCCTACCGTCGTAGTGCGAAATGTTGTTGAACATGTAGGCGAACTCGGAAGTGTGCACGACGCCGAGGCCGGGCAGACCGAGGGAATCCAGTGCTGAATCTACCACGGTCTGGTTCTGGGCGTAGTAGTACACACGCTGTCCTTTGTCGGCCAGAGCGCGTCCGAAGAGCAAGGGCTCGCACACCATCAGGATATCGCGCAAGATCCGGGCAGAGCGGGAGTGCTCTGCGCTTAGGTTTGCCGAGGGCTTGAAGTCTTCGACGGGATACAGGTTGAGCAAGTGTTGCAGGTTTGCTTCCGACATGGCTGGTGCGTATTCTCGGAAGAAAGTGGCTGTGGCCTCGGCGGTGTCGATGTCGATTTCCACGAACGGTGAGGTGTCGTCTTCGGTGTATCCCATTATGGTCGGGACGGCTGCAAAGCGCCCTTGACGGAGTAGTTGCGAAGGTGCCGCTGGCAAGAACTCTCCGTCAACTACAGGAAGCCATTCGTCTCCGATGTTTGCCGAGTCGCCGGCGGTGTCGGTCTGCAGCTGCACGAGCTTTTCAGCGCTTATTGTGCGGAGGCAGTCGATGGTAGCTTGAGAGTCGGCTGAAGTAGAGTTGCAATCCGAGGCATTCAGTAACTTGGCCATGGCTGTGTCGGTGAAATCTCCCACGATACCCGGTTCCAGTATTTGAGATTGACCAATCGCTCTCTGGAACGGTACAGGTTTCTCGCCACCGTAAGCCATGATATGCATGCCGACAGACAGTCCTGCAATCCGCCGTCAGTACCGGCATGAAGCGTTGATTAGTAAAGTCTAACGGGGAATACGCACCACCTGAGGATTGGCCGTGGATTGTGACATTGTCGGGATCACCGCCAAAGGCAGCGATATTCTCTTTCACCCATTCGAGCGCAAGACGCTGGTCTCTCATGGCTGCGTTCTGGTGAGACAGTGCAGCGGATTTGGCGAATCCGAATATACCCAGCCTGTAGTTCATGCTTACGTGAACCACAGGCAGGCCATTGTTAACGGACTCAATGATCAAGCCACCCGGCTGGTTTGTCAATTCATCCTTTGACCCAACGATGAAACTTCCACCTACACGCGAATAAGTAACTTTTCATACACCCGGCTGTTACCAAACGCACCGTGGATGAACACCATCACAGGAAGTTTATCATGCTTCTGAGTGCCATTGGGCCTGTTGACGTTCAAGCTTAGGCAATCTTCCGAATAATCTCTGTTGACCGTCAAGTAAAGAGGCAGGAAGTCCTCGCCCACGAGAGCAGACTGCGGGCATGGTAGACCTTGGTCAACAGCCGGGATCAAAGAATCAGGACTCGGCGTGTACGGCTTTGGCGGCTGGAATCGATTTTCACCAGACGTGTCGCGGGCGTAGCGAATACCGTGAAACGCCTCGACGCCGTCCTTGTGGAAGCCTTGGTAGGCCACGCGATTGTCGAGCTGAGCGACCGGCTTGTCGTTGCTGTTGTGGCGATGGATGCTTGCGGTCGTCCGGGTCAGCAATGGCAATGCCAAGGCCAAGTAGTGCTGGTACATCATCCTTGTAGATGGGTCCTTGTCAATGGATGTGGTGTGTTGCTAAGAAGTCTTCATTTTTTTTATTTTTTTCTCTCCAATACACGACCGAGGTCGCAAGAACGCGTCTTCGAGTCCCCGCATCAATGTCGATCACTATAGAGTACTTGAGCAATCGGCTGCGTTGTAAAGTCCATGACACTCCTGCCGTTTGCCAGTCGAATTGTCATTTTCGGTATGCAGTCAAAACATACGGTACTTTTGGGTATGTCCTCGCTAACGATACGTTCAATTTTCTGACCCCTCATGATTGGAGAATACCACTAACGACCCGCGGTATTGGTAGTAGCCCTAGCCGTCCGTACTCGGGAAGTAGCGAGCGAGATACGACTCACAAAGGAAATTAATGCCACAATAATAGCTGCGTTTAGCCGTATCCAAACGGTTTGCCATGCATAAAAGTCTTAGGCGAGTTCTTGGATCTACACTATTTGAAGACAGGTTCACACACCAGGAAGCAACTCCGACACCCTGATCTTAACACGATAATTAATCAGACGGTGAGGCAGTGGCAGTCAAGCCGCAGGTAGGATTCCCGCGTACGACTTGTACGACTTGGCCGATAGCGGGCATCTAATTTAGTCGCCACCGGGCCTCTTCCCCAAACGACAAATCTCCACAGAAAGGGAACCGTGCTATCTATCTGGCCTAGCCGTGGGGTCCAGATTTGTTCTTGGTCGAACGCGGGTTGAACTTGGGACGACGACTTCACAGACATGGTATAGAGCGAGGCGAGCGAACCAGCACGCAAAAAGCTTCCGACAACACCGACAACACGCCACCATGTACCTCAGCAGCAACACTAATCTCACCACGTGCAGTCCACGCCGCCAAGCTCTCAAACTCACACTGCAGGGCCAAGGCGAAAGCGACTCCACTGACTCGAGCCTTCAACATAAATCTGGCGGAGGGCCAAGCCATTAGAGCACGCCTCATCCGCCACGGCGACACTCAAACGGAGCTCCCAAGACCCCGGCAGTTTGAGCACGGTTGGCCTTCAGCCTGATGGTTGAGAAGCGAATGGTCAAAGGTAGGGGGTCGGGTCCAGGTTTTATACCACGTCCTGCTGTTGCCGTCTTTATTTGCCGATTTCCTGTCTTCTCTCGCCCATACCAACTACCGCGTTTACCTTCATCCTCGGACCACCCGGTTATCCAACTACCTGCCTGCCTAACCGTGCATACCCCATACTCAAGACCAAGAGAGATCTGGGGTCTCCGCACGCCGCCACGATCTGGAAAAGCTGGGGTCTGATTATATAGGGATCTTTGGATTCGCTACCGGTGGCGCGTTGTTCGAACTGGAAATCTGAAGATTGCTCGCACAGCCCAAAAATGACTTCCCTCACCCAGTACGCGACCATGGAGCCTTCTCTGATGGAGAAGAACGGAGTCTCGGACCCAAACCAACGCGAGATCCATTCCTCCTCGCCTTCCTCCAGCGACAAGGAAGACGCCATCCATGGACTTCCCGACTTGACCTGGAGTGATGAGGAGGAGACAAAAATCCGCAGAAAGCTCGACTTTCGCGTGGTTCCTCTCGTTACCTTGTTGTACTTGCTTTGCTTTCTTGATCGCAGCAACGTCGGTTAGTGCTTTCTCCCTCACTGTGTAATGATGGGCAATGTGTTCGGGAGTGATGTGAGGTGATCTGGGATAGTCGGATTGTCGGAGTTTTTTCACATACAACTTTGACATCGATCAAGCACTGACTCTATGCCAGGAAACGCTCGCATTCAAGGAATGGGCGAAGAGCTGGATCTCTCAGGCGTCAGGTTCAACTGGGCGCTGACCATCTTCTACTTCACCTACATCGCGTGAGTACCCTCGGGCTTCCTCCAACACGAGCCGACGCTAACAACGATGATAGCATTGAAATCCCCTCCAACATCATCCTCAAGGCCGTCGGCCCCAGATTCTGGATCCCATTCTTGGTCTTCTCCTTCGGCCTGTGCTCGCTATGCACAGCGTTTGTCAAGAGCCACATCGGTCTCTACGTTGCCCGCGCATTCCTGGGTCTCGCCGAAGGTGGCACCATGCCCGGCATCGCATTCTTCCTGTCCTGCTTCTACAAGAGAAACGAGCTGCTATTCCGCATCGGAATCTTCGTCTCGGCCAGTTCGCTCGCCGGAGCTTTCGGCGGCCTGCTCGCCGCAGGCCTCGCGCGGATCCCCGAGTTCGGCGTCGCAACGATGAGACTGCACACCTGGCGCCACATCTTCTTCTTCGAAGGCCTGTTCACCGTGATCGTCTCCTTGATCGCGCCCTTTTTCATGCAAACGCACCCGGACAAGTGCAAGTTCTTCACGCCGCGCGAGCAGCAGATCGCCGCCGAGCGCCTGTACCGCGAGCACCGCGCGAACGTGCACGAGAAGGTCGAGCTGGTGCACGTCAAGCGCGCCATCTTCAACGTCAACAACACGGTCTGCGCGTTTGGCTTCTTCGCCGTCAACGTCACCGTGCAGTCCTTCTCGCTCTTCCTGCCCACCCTGCTGCGCGACATGGGCCACACCACCACCATGGCACAGCTGTACAGCGTTGCCCCGTACTGCGTGGCGTGCATCCTCTCGATCGCGGTCGCTTTCGCGAGTGACAGGACGAGACTGCGCGGCATCTACCTCGCGACTTTCCCCATCCTGTGCGTGATCGGATTCACCATCCTGCGCACCGTCGACAACCCGGACTTGAAGTACATGGCCGTCTTCTTCTCTGCCGCAGGCGCCTTCCCGGGCGGTCCAGGTTTCCTGAGTTGGGGTCTGAACAACGCCGCCGGCCCCGCCGTCCGCGCCGTGACTGGTGGCTACATTGTCAGCATCGGCAGTTTCGGCGCCATCCTAGCCACGTAAGTTTCCACCGACTGCCAAAAAAAAAAATCACCTACCCATCTCGGAACGATCACTAACGAATTTCTGAACACAGTTGGACCTACATGTCCACCGACGCACCCGACTACCCCATCGGCCACACCATCAACCTCGTCGCCGCGATCGTCGTCGCGTCGCTCGCCATCTTCGGCATTCTGTACGTCATGCGCGAGAACAAGCTCAGGAACAGGGGCAAGCGCGACCACAGGCTGGAGGGCCTCGATGAGAAGCAGCAGGGCGAGCTGGGCTACCGTCACCCTAACTTCAGGTACATTCCATAGACGTGCCTAGCCGGTTTTGGTTGCGGTTCTTTTGGGTTTAGTTTTATTGTTCAACACATTTTTTGGGTGCCTAATACTTTGTTGTGCGTTTTTTATTTGAAGATCCTGGGCTTTCGAAGTGAAACGTGTCGGGCTTGATTTCGATGTTTCGTCATTTGTGATGTCCTGCTACCGTATGTCTCCCGCATGATAGTGCCTACTGTACTTGTCGAAGTTCGATGCGTGAGCTTTGGTGCACAGCTCGCCGACGTGGTCCTTCGACTGGGTTGTTTGGCGAAGGTCCACAACCCTAGACTGGAGAAACCCGTGATCATCAGGACGAAGACTTCCTGGCCGCGTCGAATTGCCTCTGCCGGACTTGTAACAGCATTCTCGTCAAGCCTGACTGTGGGATTGAAGTTGGCGTCCCATAACCAGCAAGCCCATGATCATCCCGTTCGATGACTAGGACTTGACGGGCTGGGAAGATGTTGTACGATGGCATGCCGGCGAAGTTCATGGAATATTGTCGTAAACTCATATCGATCCTCGCTCCGCTCACAAGATATCGTCATCAACATCCACATCAGCCTGCTTCAGCACCGGCGTAGGATCCTGCGCGACCGCCGTGGCCTGCCCCAAATTCTGCTCCGGCAAAGCAGGCTGCTGCTCCAGATCCGCCATCGCATCCGGCGCATTATTGCCATCCAGCGCGTCCTCGATTCCCTCCTCCGACTCCGCGCCATCCACATCAGCGCCCTTGCCCTCGGCCATTTTCCTCGCGATCTTCGCCGCCGTCTCGGCGTTGATGTCTTCCCAGCCGGCGGCTCTGCTCTGCGTGCGCTTGCCGCGCAGCTTGCTTTTGGCGATGCTCTTCTCCAGTCTGTCGGTGTTGCGCTCGCCGTGCTCGACTGCTTTGAGCTGGCGCTGACGCTGCGCCCGCGTCAGGGTCTTTTGCTTGGGTGCTTTCTTGTGGATGCCGGCGTTGGTGGCGCCGTAGACCCACGAGTCGCTGGGCTCGTCGACGGTGCCTTTGGGTGCCTTTTTGGTTGCGGGCTCGGGTGAGTCGGCCCTGCGGCCGGCGCGCGAGCGGACTGACACCTCCTTCTTCTTGATCTTGGGGACTTTGGCCATTTTGTACTGGGTTGACGATGTGGGATGTACGTTATGTGAAGTCCTCGGACTGTTTATTCTTCACAGTGAATATTTCGGGGTCAACTTATCGCAATCCTTTATCGATTAACGATTCTCACACGAACTTGACAGCCAATCAGAACAGCGCGAATGGGCGTACCGAATTCAGACAGCATTTGTTCAACCAACTCTCTTAACGCCCTTTTGCTACTTCAACATTTCAAGGGTCGGGCTTAGCTACTGAAACTTGCCTCTTCTCCGTCCATGCTGCTCTGTCACCTTTACCACTACCTCGACCTCGCTCCGGACTGAATTATGGATCGCTATCCGCAGCTGGACGAGCTTCTTAGACGCGCGCCCGCAGTACACTCCACCATCCCATCCATCCTTGCCTACGCCATCGCCGCCGTATTCTTCCTGCACCAGGCTTTGGTATACCTCGACTTCGCGGTCCTGTCGCCTTTCGAAATCGTCTGGAATGCTATTGTCTATCTCACCCCTGCGGCATTGATCTTGGACATGGACCGCCGGCAAGAATTGAAGACCTCGGACAGCACTTGGTCGCAGTTGCACGCGGCCAAGTCGGAGCACATGAGAAGCTTGTTACCACTGCGAAGTCGCTCTGTAATCCAACAGCTGCCGGCCGGTGCGAACCTCGTGCGCAGCCTGACGGCGACTAAGAGCAAGCCGCAATCCGATGCGCCGCCGGGCTTGGGCAACTGGGACAATTCCTGCTATCAGAACTCCGTGCTGCAAGGCTTGAGCGCAATGGAGTCGCTGAAACCATACCTCGCGGCATTCTCCACGCACAACGCCCTTCCGACCGACAGCACTTCGTCGTCTCTGCAAGAGATTGTGCAGAAACTGAACAGCGCCTCCAACAACGGCTCCCACATCTGGACGCCGGCGAAGCTCAAGAGCATGAGCAGCTGGCAGCAGCAGGACGCGCAAGAATACTACAGCAAGATCGTCGACGATCTGGAGAAGGAAGCGAGCAAGGTATTTGGCGCAGCGGCTGTCAAGCCCGGGCTGGAGAGCGCTGAGAAGAAAAAGCAAGGGCTGGATGAACAGTTGGCTGCACCACCTTTCTCGGTTCCGTTGGAGGGCTTGCTTGCTCAGAGGGTGGCTTGTACTCGGTGCGGGTTTTCGGAGGGCTTGTCGATGATTCCGTTCAACTGCCTTACAGTCCCCTTGGGCTCGAAATACGAATACGACCTGGCCGAATGTCTTGACGAGTACACGCATATTGAAGATATTGCCGAAGTGGAGTGTGCGAAATGTACCCTGCTCAGGACAAAGACTGAGCTAAACAGGTTACTGGGAAATACAAGCGCAGAGACAGACGACACAGCTTCAGAAGGGAAGAAAATGCTGCAACTCCCGCCTGCCCTTCGAGAAAATGTCGAACAACGTCTTCAAGCCGCAACAAAAGCGCTCGACACGGACGATTTCAGCGACAAGACTTTGAAAGAAGCCTGCCAGATTTCCAAAAAGGCTCGTGCGTCGAGCACCAAGACACGACAAGCTGTCATTGGCCGTGCGCCGCGCAGTCTGGTTATTCACGTCAACCGGAGTGTTTTTGACGAGATGACGGGCGACCAGAAGAAGAACTACGCAGCAGTCAGATACCCCCAAGTCCTCGATCTCGGCAAGTGGATGCTCGGGTCTAGGAAGACCGCAAGTAACCCAGACTCAGCCTCAGCAGCAGCACAAAACGCGATAGCAGATGCCTCACAGTCGATGCTTTCCGACCAGGCAGCACGCGACCAGTGCCTGTACCGGCTGAAAGCCGTCATCACGCACTATGGAAGGCACGAGAACGGCCACTACATCGCCTACCGCCAGCACCCGCCGGCCAGCCACGCCGCATGTGAAGAGTCCGACGAGCCCGAAGACTTGCAGCCCTTTGGAGAAGACAAGCTGCCGTGGTGGCGGCTTAGTGATGAGGATGTCTCTTCCGTGCCGGATGAGGATGTTCTGCAGCAAGGCGGAGTCTTCATGTTGTTCTACGAGAGGGAGGAGGAGTCGCCGATCAGTGCTCCTTCGGCGTCTGAGTCACTTGTTGCTGATGTTGCTGCTACGAAGGATCAGAAGTCTGCTGTTGAGTCCGCAACGCCTGTCGAGGAGGTGAAAGAGAAGCAAGAGGAAGAAGAGGAAGAACAAAGCGAACCTCCATCAACATCCGCAACCCGCCGGGACGCACCCGAAACGAAATCCTCGCCCAATCCCCCTGAACCCGAAATCAACTCCCCACCCGCACCCGCACCCGCACCCACCAGCGAACCCTCCACAACCACAACCACAACCTCAGACGAATCCGAATCCGAAGCAGATACAAATACAGACACAAACATCGCAATCGAAAACAACAACAACAACAACCCCACAGCAGAAACCGCGGCGAAACGTCTTCTCACAACTCCCGCTCCAACAACAACACAACCACGCATGCGGACGGCTCGGGCGAATTCGGCCGCCGCGCAGAGCGATGCTGCTGGGTTCGCCTCGTCGGCGTCGCCGGTGCCGCATAGGGTTGTTGCTGCGACTTGAGGGAGGGGAGAGGGGAGGGACGGGGAGAGGGATGGGGAGGTAGTTATGGTTTCGTGTTGCAGCGTGTCCTCTGTTTTCGACATACTCTCTTCATTATTATTGTAACTTGGATATGAAGAACGTAGGGGGAAAATTTAATTTTAACCTAATCGTTTGCCGTTCCTCTTTTTTTAGGGGGGTCGTATCATAGCTCTTACGCTTTACATCCATTTTGCGGAAGCCTTGTAGGTTCTTTCGCACTGCAAATATAATGTAATATATTGATGTTCTGGTTCTACGCTGCTTGTGTAGTACCTACATATATATAGTCGGCAACATTTAGGTAGTACCCAGCCTCTTCGTAAAATCACTATACTACACGCCACTCAAACTACCCTCGATCGTGGTTTGTTTAGCAAAATCTCTTTCTTATTATGTATCTATAACTAATTTATTAGGGGAAACAAGATTGCTGCAGTTAGTTGTTTGTTTTCTCTCATTTTGATATATGGTACCCCAACCCTAACCCTTGCTGTCGATTTATCATACATAAGAATTCGTGAACCGGCATTTTTTTTTGCATTTTTGTTTTGTTTTCTCGTTCCTCGTTCCTAGCTAGGTACTCTGTGTTTATTTATGTTCATTCCGTTTGTCGAATGCGGATGTGATTGAGGATATCTAGTAGCTGTCGTATTGAGTGTGTACCTATGCTATTGATTAGGATACAAGGCGATAGGTAGCAAGGAGGTGGGATGATTGCGTCACGCAGTCTCAAAAAGAGCGAATGGGATTGGAAGGAAGTGTTGGAGGGAGTATTGGTATTTCATTTGGATGGGTATGTAGCTACAGCTCGCAAACGTCGGGTTATGTTAGAAAGGTTCAGACGAATGCTACTCGAAAGAATGCCATTTCGGGCATGTTCCTTTCTTCCTTGAGTGACGAGGCAGGGTGGTGTCGCACAGTGGAGTTCAACATGTGAAAACCTAGTGGCTACGGGTTGCTAAGCTATGCCGACTCGCTTCTCGGTCAGACGGATGTTGAGATACACTTATCGCGTATAGGTGTATCAAGAACATGCGTTGGCCTAGCGAGACAGCGAAGGCTCGGATAAACAGAAAGTTGGCAGCATGCACAACCACTCAAGTGGATGGCCAGACATCAACAGGGCAATAAATCTGCAGCTAGAGACAGTTAGCAAATGCTTCATGTCTGTTCAATGATCATGAATGTGAAGCAGTGACGTGTGTCGTACGAATCTCAGCGTAGATTAGATAAGTTTTCGTAGCATCTGCCCTTTTTTTGGGGGCATATAAGTGAGCTGGGATTAACTTGATGTCTCTCATCCTTGTATCGACATCACGAGGAGGGGGGAATTGAAGAAGAGGGAGAACGGTTGTAGCTTACCATTGGTTAGTCGGTTGAAAGGTAGCATGTCGGCAATCAGGCGGTCATCTACGGAAGACCCAGCAACGAGAACTACTATTGTCCCATGTTAGCAGACATTCGCAGGAAAGTGTCTTCCATATGCGGTGGAGTGGTTCAAGTGTTTTTCAGAAATCCCATCTCTAAACATTACGACTGGCATTTGTCGATGCGTCGCGGTTCATACGGCTCTTCCTAAGGCTGTATGGTGATTTGGATCTCATCCTTTTACTTTTCTCCTGTTGGTGTGTGCTAGAGAGGGCGTGATGGAGAGAAGATGACATACCATTTTGTATCGAAAGCGCTGTCGTGTTGGGTGCGCGCGTGGTCAAAAAGAGAGAGAGAGCGTAGGAAGTTTGAGGTTGAAGAAATCCAAAATAGAGATTGAAAGGATGGGACGCCCGGGCCCGCCCGTCGGCGAGAAACACCTCCGTGTCCAAGGGTCCCATTCACAGATCGGCCAGGCCAGGCAGGCACTTCAAACATGACAAGTATGTCACTTTTATTATTAATATACTTGAGGTCATTCACTCCCAGTCGGTAGGCAGTAATCACTAATCGTTTCTTTCTATACCGTATACACCGCAACATCTTCTTCTTTTGCATTCTCGCATTTCATACTTTGGTCCGCGTCACTACAGTACGGCACTTCAATTGCAGGACCAGACGCCTTCTTTGTCCCAGTTGCGGCCACCTTGACTTCTGCGAACAGGTTCGAATAGGACGGCTCTCAAGAAATATCTGCCGTTGCGCAGTAAAGGTAATTGTTACCTATGGTAGACTCTCACCAATCCATAACACCGCTGATACTCAACCCACCAAGTCAACTACCATGAAGTCGGCAACAACCCGAGCCTTCTACCTCGCCGTCTTCGCACTCTTCACTGGTGACTGCGCTGCCCAACAGGCCTCATCCGCCTCGTCATACTCGAGTCCTGATTCTTGCGCTGTAAGCATACGCTCCAGTGCATCCTCTCAAGAGAGGAACGCCCCTCTGACAGCCAAACAGTATGAACCACAAGCCAGAGTCTCCGACGCATGCGCATCCTATGCCGATCTCGACACTCTCAACGACAGAGTACACACCTATGTACGGAACCTTGCCAAAAACACCGACTTCTTTGCATATTACCGCCTGAACCTGTTCAATCAAGAATGTCAATTCTTCGGCAACGATGAGGGTCTGTGTGGCAACATCGCATGTTCGGTGACTACATTGGAGAAGGAGGAGGACATACCAGATATTTGGAAGGCAGAAGAGTTGAGTCGACTGCAAGGCCCGAAAGCGCATCATCCACCACGGAAACAGCAGCGGGAACTCGCGCGGCCGCTTCAGGGAGAGTTGGGAGAGTCGGTTGGAGAGAGCTGCGTTGTTGAATACGATGATGAATGCGATGAACGAGATTACTGCGTGCCCGAGGATGAGAGCGCGACAGCAAAAGGCGACTATGTCAGCTTGGTCGACAATCCTGAGAGGTTTACTGGCTACTCAGGCGAGGGCGCGCATAAGATTTGGGAGACGATTTACCGTGAGAACTGTTTCTCCAAGCCGACGGAACCTCAAAGCGTCAGCTCGCCTGGACTGTCGCCATTCCCGGCCTTCTCTCAGAACCAGGCGCAGGCCGCTCTAGACTTCAAACAGGTTATGAAAGCACACGGCAGGGAACAGGCGCAGGACTCGGTCGACTTCGAGGACGAATGTCTGGAGAAGAGGGTATTCTATCGAGTCATCTCCGGCATGCACGCTTCGATCTCAACACACCTTTGCTACGACTACCTCAACCAAACAACCGGAACCTGGGGCCCGAATCTGCAATGCTACAAAGAACGCCTCCACAACCACCCGGAAAGGATCTCAAACCTATACTTCAACTACGCCTTTGTCCTGCGGGCCGTAGGCAAGCTCCGCGACTACGTCCAAGACTACACCTTCTGCACGGGCGACCCGGAGCAAGACGCCCTGACCAAACGCATGATCACCACGCTCGCCGACGTCGTCCCGGAAGGCCCCAAGATCTTCGACGAGAGCGTCATGTTCCAGGACACCACGCACACCGGCATCGAACTGAAAGAAGACTTCCGCAACCGCTTCCGCAACGTGAGTAGGATCATGGACTGTGTCGGCTGCGACAAGTGTCGCCTGTGGGGCAAGCTGCAAACCAACGGCTTCGGCACGGCTCTCAAGGTCTTGTTTGAATTCGGGAATGGGCATGCCGGTGATGACGAGAAGCCTTTGCTCCGCCGGACCGAGCTGGTCGCTTTGATCAACACTCTTGACAAGATCAGCAGCGCGCTCAAACATATCGAGTACTTCCGCGAGACGATAGAAGCCGAGGCAAACGAGTCGAAATCGAAGGAGCCCAAAGCCATCTCCAGCAAGAGCAAGAGCAAGACCGCCAACCCTCCAACAGCGCCCAAACCCTCCCTCCCCATCAAAGACTCCCTCTCCGACGACTCCCTTTCCGACGACGATTTCCACGACCTCGAAACCGACGCCTTCGCCTCCTCCTCCGAAGACCCCACCCTCCCCCCCAAACCCCCCGTCACCCTCCTCTCCGCCCTCCGCCAAGAACTAACCCTGATCTGGCGCGCCGTCAAATTCGTCTGCGGCTCCTACGTCGTCTTCCCCAAACGCGCGGGCGAGATCGTCGTTGCCGAGGTGGTCAGGTTGTATGCGCGGTGGTTGGGGATTCCGCCGCCGGATCGGACTTGGGAGTTTGGGGGTAGGGGTGAACTTTGATGGTTTTTTTTGGTAGATGTTTTTGTAGCTATGGGGGGTATTGGTGTTGGGTTTTTTTGGTTGGTGGGTTTGTGACGGCGTTTGGTTGGGATGGGGGAGGGTGTATGTTCGTTCGTGCTCCTCCTCCTGCTTGATTTTACTTTTTCCTTTAGACATGTTTATACACCCTCACGAGGAAGCATTGTTAATCGTGTTATTAGACTCGGTCGGTCGGTCGAATGATCTATCAAAAATATGACATTCGAGTTCACATACATACTTCAAGACACTTGCGTGGGGATGGTGGGTGGCACGTTCGTGCCACCCACCCTCCCCACCGACGACACTCCACCCGCGAAGCGATTTAAACTAACGGTCGCGGTCGTACGAGGGGGTCGGTACGAGGGGGTCGGTATGAGGTAGGTTAGCTATTCGTGGTAGGT
>Ga0265797_10004301_pt1 | contig 21889 bp, 17 predicted proteins | sample P2T30metagenome_FD_192433 | JGI IMG/M metagenome (GOLD analysis project Ga0265797, IMG submission 192433) | Plant litter microbial communities from East Loma Ridge, Irvine, California - P2 T30 | ecosystem: Environmental > Terrestrial > Plant litter > Unclassified | place: USA: California... | reverse complement strand
CGCCGCACGCTGGGTATCGCGCCTGGGCGGCGCGCCGAACAGCCGCCCGTACTCGCGCGTGAACTGCGACGTGCTCTCATACCCCACCTCGAACGCGGCCGTATTCGCGTTCACGCCTTCATACACCATCAGGCGCCGCGCCTCGATCAGGCGCAGGCGCTTCTGGTACTGCACCGGCGTGAGCGACGTGTAATCCTTGAAGTGCTTGTGAAAGGCCGTCAGGCTCATTGCCGCGGCCTGCGCGAGGTCGTCGACGCGCAGCTTGCGGCTGTACGCCGTGCGCAGCAGCGACACCGCGCGGTTCAATCGCGCAATATGCCCGTCCGGCGCCAGGCTGGCGCGCAGCTGGCGGCCATGCGCGCCGTTCAACAACCAGAAATGCAGCTCGCGCATGAGGCCCGGCAGCAGCACCGGCACGGCGTCGGGCCGCCCGATCAGGCGTACCAGGCGCGCGGCGCAATCGAGGATCGCGGCGTCGACGTCCTGCACCAGCATCGTGGCCGCCGGGTCGAGGGGTGACTGCGACGCGTCGCGCATGCCATCGGCCAGCTCCGACGCCAAGCCCAGATCCAGTTCGATGGCCAGCGCGAGATAAGGGCGGTTCGGGGACGCCGTGACCACCTGGCCCGTCACGGGCAGGTCGGCGCTGACGACGATAGCCTGGCCTTCGCCGCACAGCCGTTCCTGGCGCGCGGCCAGCAGGTGTTTTTCGCCCTGCAGCACCAGGCATACCAGCGGGCGGTAGGTCGATTCGAGTTTCTCGCCCGGCGCGTCGAGGCACATCATGCGCAGCCCGGGAACGGGCGTGAGTGCCAGGCCGTCGCGGTTGGCGTGGGCGCGGGCATAGGCGCTGACAGCGTCGAGGAGTTGCTGGTTCATGGCGCACAGTGTGCCGCCGGCAGGAGCGCATGTCCAGCCCCGCGCACCGTGGCTGGTGGTGGATTCATGTGCTGGCGTCATATGCCCAATGCATGAAAGGGCCTTACTCGCGCGCGCGTCCGGTTTTATATTGGTCGATTGTTCAGCCGATCACGGCGCCCGCGCCGCTGCTCGCACCATCACAAGGAAGACTCCATGACCGTCAAAGCCTACGGCGCGTACGCCGCCGACAAACCTCTCGAATCGATGGACATCACGCGCCGCGCGCCTGGCGCGCACGACGTGCAGATCGCCATCGACTTCTGTGGCGTGTGCCACTCCGACCTGCACACCGTGCGCGGCGAATGGGCCGGCTCGCAGTACCCGTGCGTGCCGGGCCACGAGATCGTCGGGCGCGTGTCCGCCGTCGGCGCGCACGTCACGCAGCACAAGGTCGGTGACCTGGTCGGCGTCGGCTGCATGGTCGACTCGTGCAAGGCCTGTGCCGATTGCGGCGAAGGGCTGGAAAACTATTGCGACAATATGGTCGGCACCTACAACGCGCCGACTGCCGACGCACCGGGCCACACGCTGGGCGGCTATTCCGAGCAGATCGTCGTGCACGAGCGCTTCGTACTGCGCGTGACCCACCCGCAAGAGCAACTGGCTGCCGTGGCGCCGCTGCTGTGCGCCGGCATCACCGTCTGGTCGCCACTGCGCCACTGGAAAGCCGGTCCCGGCAAGAAGGTTGGCATCGTCGGCATCGGTGGCCTGGGCCATATGGGCATCAAGCTGGCCCACGCGATGGGCGCGCACGTGGTGGCGTTCACCACGTCCGAATCGAAGCGCCAGGACGCGCTGGCGCTGGGCGCCGATGAGGTCGTGATCTCGAAGGATGCCGCCGCCATGGCCGCGCAGGCCAGGACGCTCGACCTGATCATCAACACGGTCGCCGCGCCGCACGACCTCGATGCGTTCTTGCAGATCCTCAAGCGCGACGGCACCATGGTGCTGGTTGGCGCGCCCGATTCGCCGCACCCGTCGCCGCAGGTCTTCAGCCTGATCATGAAGCGCCGCGCCATTGCCGGTTCGATGATCGGCGGGATCCCGGAAACGCAAGAGATGCTGGACTTCTGCGCCGAACACGGCATCGTGTCGGACATCGAGATGATCCGCGCCGATGAAATCAACGGCGCCTACGAGCGCATGCTCAAGGGCGACGTGAAGTACCGCTTCGTGATCGACAGCGCCTCGCTGGCGGGGTAGGCTGAGTTCGGCCAACGTCGGCCAGCGCCGCCCGCAGCGGGCTGTTTTCTGTGCACCTCCCGTGCTTTCGGCGCAGGAGGTGCGTTTTTTTCTACTCTCGCATAATCAATGAATCCAACTGTAACCGTCGCTTGCGACAGCAAGCCCGCCCAACCTGCGGCATGGGGCGCCGTCATGGCGATGTCGCTCGCCGCCTTTGCCCTGGTCGCCTCCGAATTCATGCCGGTCAGCCTGCTCACCCCACTGGCCGCCGACCTGCGCATCACCGAAGGCCAGGCGGGGCAGTCGATCGCCATTTCCGGTGCGTTCGCGCTGGTGACCAGCCTGTGCCTGACGTCGGTCGTGGGCCGGCTTGACCGCAAGACGCTGCTGCTGGCGCTGACCTGCCTGATGATCGCTTCCGGCACCGTCGCGGCGTTCGCGCCGAACTATCCGCTGTTCATGGTCGGCCGTGCGCTGATCGGCGTTGCCATCGGCGGCTTCTGGTCGATGTCGGCAGCCACTGCGATGCGCCTGGTGCCGTCAGCCGACGTGCCGCGCGCCCTGGCCATCCTGAATGGCGGCAATGCGCTGGCCACCGTGATCGCGGCGCCGGCCGGCAGTTATCTGGGCGGGGTGATCGGCTGGCGTGGCGCCTTCTTTTGCCTGGTGCCAGTGGCGACGGTGGCCCTGGCCTGGCTCTGGTGGAGCCTGCCGGCGCTGCGGCCCGAAAACCGGCATGCATCCGCCAGCATGGTCGTGTTGCTCAAGCGCCCTGCGGTGTGCCTGGGCATGGCGGCAGCGAGCCTGTTCTTCATGGGGCAGTTTGCGCTGTTTACCTATTTGCGGCCGTTCCTTGAAACCGTCACCCGGGTCGATGTGTCGACGCTGTCGCTGATGCTGCTCGTGCTGGGCGTGGCCGGGTTCATCGGCACGACCCTGATCGGGTCCGTACTCAAGGCGCGCATGTATCCGGTCCTGATCGCGATCCCGCTGATCATGGCGGTTATCGCGGTGGCGTTGCTCGTCGTCGGCAAGTCGGCGGCGGCGACGATGGTGCTGCTGGCGGTATGGGGCCTGGTGGCGACAGCGGCGCCCGTGGGCTGGTGGACCTGGCTGGCGCGCACGCTGCCGCGCGACGCCGAAGCCGGCGGCGGCCTGATGGTGGCGGTGGTGCAGCTGGCGATCATGCTCGGGGCCACCTGCGGCGGCCTGCTGTTCGACGCCAGCGGCCATGTCGCAACGTTCGGGTTCAGCGCCGCCGTGCTGCTGGCCGCCGCTGTCCTGGCGCTGCTGGCAGCGCGCGCCGGCCGCGCCGCTCAACCCTTGTAGTTCAGCCGGTGTAATTCAACCGGTATAGCGCAGCGCGTCGATCACCAGGCCGAGCGCGCGCGATGAATGGCGGCGGCTCGGATAGTAGGCGTGCAGGCCGGGGAAGCTGGGACACCAGTCTTCCATCACGCTGATCAGGCGACCGGCCTGCACATGCGGTGCGACGAGACTCTCGGGCAGGAAGGTCACGCCAACGCCGGAGAGCGCTGCCGCCAGCATATGGTGCACGTTGGTAAACACCGCCTGGCCGCGCACGCGCGCCTCGAAGGCCTGGCCCTCATGCTCCAGCTCCCACGCATACAGCCCGCCGCTGCTGGCCAGCCGCAGGTTGATGCAGTTGTGCTGCATGAGCTCCTGCAGCGACGTGGGCCTGGCGCGCTGCGCAAAGTAGGCCGGTGCGGCGACGATCCGCATCGGGACGTCGGCCGACAGGCGCACTGCGATCATGTCCTTTTCTACCTGGTCGCCATGGCGCACGCCGATGTCGAAGCGTTCGGCCGCGATGTCCACCAGGCGGTAGTCCGAACTGATTTCAACGTGCAGGTCGGGATATTGCGGCAGCAGCGGCGCGATGCGCGGCCACAGCACAGTGTCGATCACATGGTCGATCGCGGTGATGCGCACGGTGCCGGCCGGCTTGTCGCCCATGTCGCTGATGGCGATGATCTCGGCATCGATTTCTTCCAGGCGCGGGCCCACGTTCTGCAGCAGGCGCTCGCCTGCTTCGGTGGGCGAGACGCTGCGCGTGGTGCGCGTGAGCAGGCGCACGCCCAGGCGTTCTTCAAGCGCGCGCACGATGTGGCTGAGCGCCGACTGGCTCATCCCCAGCCTGGCGGCGGCGCGGGTGAAGCTGCGCTCGCGCGCAACGGCGATGAAGACGAGGATATCGTTGATGTTGTCACGGGCCATGGATTGATGATACAGGATCATCAAACAGGATGCCTATCCATGCGCCTGCATCATGAGGTGCTACGCGTGCTGCGCAGCCAGTCGCTGCCCTTGCCAGCGAGTGCCGTGTCGATGACATTCTGCGGCAGGCTGTAGACCGTGGCCCAGGTGGCGCGGCCATCGACGTCGTTGGACGGAAAGCTGGTGGTCTCGATCGGCCAGTTGTATTTGCGTTTCAGCGCGCGCACGATCGCGGCCAGCGTGACGCGCCCGCGCAGCGGCTCGCTGCCTGCCTGGTCGGCATTGGACAACAGCACGGCCAGTACCACGCCGCGTGCGGTGCGTGGGCCGGGATAGATGGGATGTTTGCTTGCCATGGCACGATTCTACCCGGCCAGGGCGAAGTTCGCGCCGCATGGCGGGCAGTTCGCGCCGGGGCAGGGCCGGTTCGTCGCATGCGCTCCCGCAGCGCCAGGCCCGCTCGCATACTGGCCACACCTTTTACCTGCCACGGAGCGCACCATGCTGATCCAGATCCTGACCCACACCCCCCTCTATGTCTGGGCGATTCTCGCGTTCTTGCTGTGGCGCGGGGCGGTCGAGATGCGCGATCGCGATGTCGCACCGCGCAGGCTGTTCGTGCTGCCGGTGGTGATGCTGGCGCTGTCGCTGCACGACATGACGCGCAAGTTCGACCTCGGCTTGACGCTTGCCAGCATGTGGATCGCCGGATGCATGCTGGCGGGATGGCTGGCCTGGCGCTTCTGCGCGGTCCGCGTTGTCGCCGGGACGACCTCCGGACACGTGCACGTGAAAGGCAGCGTCAGTGCGCTGGCGATCATGCTGGCGATCTTCGTGACCAAGTATGCGACGTCGGTGCTGCTGGTCGTGCAACCGGCGCTGGCGCTGCGGTGTGCGCCGGCCATCTGCTTCGTCTATGGCCTGTTCAACGGTTTCTTCCTGGGGCGCCTGGCGCGCGACGCGGGCGTCTGCTTCAGTCGTAACCCGGCAGCTTGCTCACACACTGACCCAGTTCTTCCCGCGTGAGAAACACGCTTGGCGCGCCCTGCGCGTAGCTGCCTACTTCATACGGATCCCAGTGAAACGCAATGCCGGAGGATGTCGGCAAGAACTTCGGCTCTTGCAGGTCGGCGAGCGCGCCTTGCTCCGGCCACGACAGGCCTCGCGCGCGCAGCTTTGCCACCAGGGCAGTGGACACCTTGTCGCGGCACGCGGTGCCCGCTGCGACGAAGTTGGTGAATCGGGTGTGCACCGGTGCGCCGCTGCCAAGCGTGTAGTGGCGCATCGCGCTGCGATACTGGCCATGCGCCGCGCCGTACGAGTAAGTCCAGGTGCTCGCCTGAAGCGACATCTGCGTGGGCGAGTGCCAGCGCACCAGCACCTTGTTGCTGCATTCGAGGTCGGCGCTGCACTCGGCGACCAACGTGCGCACCCAGTCGTCGACGCTGCCGTCGGGCAGCACGGGGAACAGGGCGGTAAACGAAAATTGCCGGTCGCTGCCTTCGGCGAGGGCTTCGGGCGAAAGGCGAGAAAGCGCCACCGCCCGGTACAGCACGAGGCGCTTTAGAGAAAACGTGAGCTGGCGGCCAAGCGTGGCCGAGGTCCAGCTGCCGGTGCCGCCACGCTTGCCGTCGTCGAGCGTGAGCGCGAACCGTTCGCCGCTTTGTGCGCCGGTGTCATGCACCGGTACCAGTTCGATGACGTCGCCTGCGCCGCGCCGCGGCGTGAGCGTCAGTACCTGACCGGTGAAACGGCGCGGGTACCAGTAAGCACCCTCCATGACGTTCTTGCCGTCTGCATGCACTCCGGCGGGCGCCGGGTAGGGCACGTCGATCTGGAAGGGCGTGCCGTCGGTGAAGCGGCCTTCGTACAGGCCACCGGCGTCCCATTCGACGCGGTCGCGCGCCTGCAGCAAGTTGTCGCGATCCTGCGCCGACGCAGTCAGCGCCAACGTCGCACACCATGCACCGACTACCCAGCGAATCGTCTGCATGGTGTTCTCCCGTTAGCCGATCAGTCGAATGCCCACGAATACAGTATGTCGAGCGCGCTGTTGGTCCCGGTCTGGAACTGCAGCGAGATGCGCGGCGTTAGCTTGTAGCGCAGGCGCACCAGACTCGATGCCGTGCTGGTGCCTTGCTCGAAGCTCAGGTAAGCGCGCTGCGAGATGCGCTTGCCCACCGTGACCACGGTGCTTTCCAGGCCCGAACCATCGCCGCCGCCGGCGCCCTGTTTCAGGCCCAGTTCATCCACGCCCAGTGAGTTGGCGATCTTCGACTGGATGCCGCCCGTGCCGCCGCTGCCACCCAGCAGGGCGCCGGCAGCCGCCGCCAGCACGCCTTTCTGGTCGCCGCTGGCCGCGTCCATGCCCTGGCCGAGCACGAGCCACGACAGCTTGTCGCTGTCGGACACGTTCGGCGTGGATACCAGGCGCGCCGTCGGCGACTGCGCCGTGCCGCGCACCTGCACGCCGGCTTCGACGTTGGTCTCGGACAGCTGCTCGCCTTCAGGGCGCTTGCGCACCGCGAGGATGTCGAGCGACGGGTTGTCGTACGGCCCGCTGAAGGTCATCACGGCGCGCTCGATCGACAGGTTCTGGCCATACGCCGCGTACGTGCCATTGAGCGCGCGGATCGTGCCGTTGATGCGCGGCTGGCCGCTGCCCGTCATGCGCACGCGCGCCGTGCCAGCCAGGTAGGCGTCGATGCCCATCGCGCGGATATGGAAGTCGTCGCCCAGGTCGGCCGCCAGGTCCACCGTAAGTGGCACTTCCTTTGCGGTCGTCTTCGGTGTTGGCTTGGTGGTGCCGCGGCCCAGCACGATCACGTCGTCCGAGATCGTCGGCGTGCCTTGCGGCGCGAACTCGATCAGGGCGCGGTCGGCGCGAAATTTGCCTTCGAGTGCAAAGCGGCTGGCGTCGCGCACGAGCGATGCCTGGCCGCTGAGAATCACGGTGCGGTCCGGGCGCGACAGCGCCTCTAACTTGTCCATGTTCAGGCGGATGTCCATCGTCGGCGCGCCATCGGCGAAGCGCACGTAGCCGCTGGCAGCGGCGCCGCCCTGGCGGCCCTGGAATGCCAGCTTCTCGAGACGCAACTGGTCGCCAGCAAGCTGCGCACGCAATTCGCCATTGCGCAGGTTGACGCCCTGATCGGCCCAGCGCACGCCCAGCTTGTCGCCGTCGAGATTGCCGTTCAGGCTCGGCTTGCCGATCGTGCCGCCGCCCGTCATGGCCAGGCGCAGCGCGCCGTCCAGTTCCAGGCCCGGCTGGCCGGCCAGCGCCGCGAGCCAGGCGATCGACGGCAGGTTGGCGTTGGCCGTCATGCGCAGCGGGCTGGCGCTCTCGAGGCGCCCGTTGATCATCTGCGCGTTTGCTTCGATCTTGGCCACGCCAGTGCGGGCGCCGTCCAGGTCGAGATTCACGCGCAGGCTGCTGCCGACCACTTCGGCGCGCGCTTCCAGCTGGCGCAGGCCCAGCGCCACGGGCGTGTCGCCACCGACGATGGCGTCGCCCTTTTCGCGGAACACGCGCACATTGCCGGCCAGCGAAGGCGCGGCGCCTTGCGCCTGCGGTGCGCGCATGTCGACCGACCAGGCCGCGCCGAGCGTCAGGTCGCCGCGCGCATTGTCGGCCAGTGCCGGCGAAAATTGCGCCAGGTACGTCAGCGGCACGTTGTCGGCGTGGCCGCGGCTGGCCCAGCGCGGGCCGTCCTTGGTCAAGGTGTCGACCGTGATGCTGCCGTTTGGCAGGGCGATCACGGCGCCGTTGAAGGCGATGCGTTCCGGGCTGGCCAGGCCAGCCAGGCCGCCGCCCGGCGCAGCACTGACGCTCAGGGGCACCGGTTTTTGCAGGTTCATGGCGTAGCGGCCGCGATTTTGCAGCGCCGCCAGTGTGCCGCTCCAGGTATCTTTCGTGAAGCCGCCACGCAGCTCGGTGTTGGCGTCAAATGCATCGCCCAGCGCCGACAGGCGCAGCGTATGTGCGCCGCGCGTGCCGTCGGTTTTCAGGCGCACGGACGCTACGCGCGTATCGCCATTGACATAATCGAGCACCTCGACGTCCGTTACCAAAGGATCGCTTGCGCCGCGACCGGAGCCCAGGTTGGCGCTGGCTTTGAGCGAGCGCACCGTGTGCGTGCCCATCGCGCGCAGGTTCTGGCCGGCGATGGTCGCAGTGAGCGACGGCGTGTCTGCGGTACCGGACAATACGCCCGAGCCGCGCAGCACGCCGCCGTATTCGGGGCCAAACGCCGCCAGTTGCGGCGCATCGATGCGCCAGTTGAGCGCATCGCGCGCGGCGCCGAAGCTGCCGGTGGCGGCGATGACGTTCGGGCCGACGTGCAGGTCGACATTGGCGTCGGATACGTGGCGGCGGTCGGCCGCCAGGCGCGCATGGCCCCAGAACGGCGAGTTGGCCAGCGTCGAGTCGACTACCTTGAGGTCGAGCGCACCGCGCCAGTCGGCGCCAGCGCGGCCGCTGCCGCTGAACGTCGAATTGATATTGCCGGCCAGGGGCGAACCGAAGGCAGCCGGGTTGAAGCGTTCGGTCGCGCCAGTGGCCTTGACTTCCACCACGCGTGCGTCTTCCGGGCCGCCGAGCCAGGCTTCGCCCTTGGCGCGCACGACGCCGCTGTTGTTCTTGCGCTGGGCGTCGACCCAGCCCAGGTTGCGCGCATTGACGTCGAACGTCGTGCGCGGCGCGGCCATGGTGCCGGTGACGACACCGTTGGCGGCCACGGCGCCATACAGGTCGGCGCGCACGGCGGCGAGCTGGCGGCCATCGAGGCGCCATTGCAGGCGGTCGCCCGCGCCGCCAAAGGCGCCTTCCAGGTCCACCGTGTTCTGGCCCAGCGCGAGATCGGCATCGATGCCGCTGAAGCGCTTGGCGTCGGCCGTCAGTTTGCCCTTGCCACTGAGGGGTTGATTCATGAAGCGGCTCTGGCGCACGGCGAAATCGGCGTCGACCTTCCATGCGGGGCTCAAGATGCCGGCGGCGTTGACCGTGGCGTTGATGTCGGCCGCCGGCAGGTCGCCGAATTCCGACGGATCGAAGCGGCTGGCGCTGGCCGTGGCCTTGAACGCCTGGTCGCCTTCGAGATTCATCGTGCCGCTGGCGGTCACGCTGCCGCGCTTGGCGCGCAGCGTCGCTTCACGCAGCGTGGCCACGTTGTTTTCCAGCGTGGCCAGGGCGCTCAAGCGCAGGCCGGCGTCGATGAGGTTCGCCTCCAATGTCTGGCGCGTGGCTTCGTTGGTGACCGCGATATCGCCCTTGATTGCCGTCGGCTTCATGGCCGAATGCACCTCGCGCAGGTTGAAGCGGTCGGTGTGCAGCGCGAAGCGCGCGGTGCCGATGCCTTCTTCATCCTTGCCGCGCTGGACACCGCCGGTACCGGTGAATTTGCCGGCCGCGCCGAAGTCGAGCAGCACGTTCGAAACATTCAGCGCCGACAAATTGCCGCCCAGCTGGCCGCGCGCCGCGCGCAGCGGCAGGCGTTGCTGGTCGATCGTGCCTTCCGGCCCGGTATTGGTGATGTCGACGCTGCCGCTGATATTGCGTTGTTCATCGAGCTTGCCGGCCACCGCGAAGGTCAGGTCGGCCGTCGGCAGGGCAGGGTTGAAGAAGCCCGGGTCGACGTTGCGGCCGTTGATGCGCAGCGCGCGCAGCGGAATTTCGGCGTACGGCGCGATCGTGAAGTGGGCGTCGCCAATGGCGCGGCCGGCCGTGCCGGTGGCGTCGATCAGCGTGGCGTGTTCGATGTCGCCGCCGACCTTCAACTGCAGTTGCGCGGCGCGGGCGCCGGCGCTGGCTTGTGATTGGGTCAGGCTGGCCGACGCGTTTATCTTAAAAGGTCTTCCTGAGCCAACGGTGGCGTTGGCCGCCACCTGGCCCCACGGCGTGGTGGCCGCCGCGTTCTGCACGACCCAGCTGCGCTTGTCGCCCTTGGCGCGCACGCGGATATTGTCGATGCGCGTTTCGGCGCCGGCGATGTTCACCACCGTCATGTTCGTCAGGCGGCCATCGTCGACCTCGACCCGGAACGGCGGGGCCAGGCTCGCTGGCAGCACCGACGGCTCGTCGGTTTCTTTCAGCGTCTGCATGCGCACGCTGGCGGCCCACAGCTGGTCGATCAGGATGCCGCCCGACAGCACCTGGCTCGGCGACCAGTCGATGGCGATCTTGTTGGCGGTGATGACCTGTTCATCGGTGCGCCACACGAGACGCTCGATGTACATCTTGCCGTACAACGAACCGGTGATGCCGGTCAGCGTGAGCTTGCCGCCGGTGGCGCTGGCCACGCGCTGGGCGATCATCTGCAGCGTGGTTTCGCGGCCCAGGTACCACAGCGTGCCGCCGACGATGACGCCGGTGGCGACCAGGCCAATGGCCACGCGGCGCGGCCAGCGGCGAGGCTTGCCCGGCTGCGGTTGATCGGGCGTCGAATTGGTGTCAGGTGTATCCATCAGAACGTAAATCCGAGTGAGAAGTGCAGGCGCGCCTTGCGCACCGCGTGGCCATAGGCCAGGTCGACATTGATCGGACCGACCGGGCTGCGCCAGCGCGCGCCCACGCCATAGCCCGACTTGGGACTGAGGTCGCCGAACTTGTCGGCGGCATTGCCGACGTCATAGAACACGGCCACGCCCCAGGGCGGCTTGAACCAGTACTGGTATTCGGCGCTGGCGGTGGCCAGGTAACGCCCGCCGACGGTGGCGCCATTTTCTTGCACGCCCAGTTCCTGATAGCCGTAGCCGCGCACCGACTGGTCGCCACCGGCGCGGAACAGGAAGGTGCTCGGCACGCCGAGCTTTTCCTTCGAGGCCACCGCGCCCGTTTCACCGCGCAGGATCAGCGTGCCGGCGGTGCCGACCGGCTTGTAGTAAATGCCGCGCAGGTACATGCGCAGGAATTTTTCGTCCGTCAGGAGCGGCAGCACGGCGCCGCCCAGCTGCGCATTGACCACGTAGCCGTTGGTCGGCAGGATCAGGCTGTCGAGCTTGCGCTTCGTGATGCTGTAGGTCAGCGGCAGGCTCTTGGTGCGGGTTGGTTCCAGGCCTTGCACTTCGCGTTCTTCGGTCAGCGCTTCGAGCGTCACGCTCTGTTCGAGCAGCGGCGTGCCCCAGGCGCGGCGCGCCGCGACGCTGGCCAGCGTGGTCAGTTCGCCGCGCAGGTCTTCACGTTCGATGCCGGCGCTGATGCTGTCGTTGTAGCCCTTGGCCGTGGTCGGCCAGAAGAATTCGCCCCTGGCGGTCTGGCGCTTCTGTTCGTAGATCAGGTCGCTTTTGAAGCGCTTGCCGAACACGTTCAGGTCGTCGTAGCTCAGCTGCGCGCGCGCGCCCGTGTCGGTCGAGAAGCCCACGCCGGCTTCGACGTTCTTTTGCTTGTTCTCGGTCACGCGCACGATTACCGGCAGCGTGGTCGGACCGGTTGCCGGTTCCGGCGTGGCCGGATTGGCGTCGGCATCCGCGTCGTCCTTGATGTCGGCGATTTCGGCATTGAGCACGGCGCGCATGTCGGCGCTCACTTCGACGCTGGCAAAGTAGCCGGTGTCCTGCACGCGCGATTGCAGCGCCTGCAGCGCCGCCTCGCTGTACTGGTCGCCCGGATTGATTTTATTGAGGTTGGTGATGACTTCGGCCGGGTAACGCTTCAGGCCGCGAATACGCAGCTGGCCAAAGCGCATCTCGGGGCCCGAATCGATCACCACGCGCAGCAGCGCGCGGCGCGAGTCCGGGTCGACGGTGGCGCTGGTTTCGACCAGGCGCGCGCGCGGGAAGCGGCTCTGCGCGATATCGCGCACCAGGCCCTTCTTGGCGCCTTCCCAGTCGGCCTGGCGAAACTGGCTACCCACCGGCAGCGTCCAGCGGTTGCGCAGCGCGCCGGCGTCGAACGGCGCGCCGCCTTCTTCAAAGGCAGCAAAACCCTGCAGCACCAGGTCGACGTCGCCGACCAGCACCGGCTGGCCCGGATCGACGATCACGCGCGCGACCGGACGGGCGCCGCTGGTGTCGAGGCCGACCGAGACTTTGGGTGAGTAGTAGCCTTCGGTGGCGATCAGGCTGGTGGCCTGGGCCGGCGCCTCTTTGACGAGGCGCTGCAGCTGGTCGAGGTCGACGCGCGCATTGCCGCGCCAACGCATCAGGTCCAAGTTTTCTTCAAGCAATGTTTCAAGCGCACGCGGTGCATCGATGCGCACCGTGTAGTCGACAGCGGCCGTACTCTGGGCATACACGGCAGTGGCAAACACGAAGGCGCCGACACCCAGCAGGGAACGTTGCAGCAGCGGAGGAAGTGTGCGCTGGCGGGGACCCTTGCGCTGGTGGGGATTCGATCGTGACAACGTGACGCTCCATTGGGATACTCATTGGCATCTTAACTGATTGGCAAAGTCGATGTCGGACGTGAAACGTTGCGCGTGCGCGTCTGGACCAGAACAGGTTCCCGGCCACGGCGGCGGCGATCTGTGCCAGAATTCGCGGTTGACTGCCGTTTTTTTATCCCTATACCGACCATGACCATCCTCTCTACCGACACCGCGCTCGTCCTGTTCAGCGGCGGCCAAGATTCCACGACCTGCCTCGCCTGGGCTTTGCAACGGTATGCGCGCGTGGAGACGATCGGCTTCGATTATGGCCAGCGCCATGCGATCGAGCTGGCGGTGCGCCCGGGCGTGCTGGCCAAGCTGCGCGCGCTGAACCCTGACTGGGACAGCCGCCTGGGCGACGATCACATGATCGATCTGTCGCTGATCGGCAAGATCTCTGACACGGCATTGACCAGCAATGTTGCGATCGAGATGCAAGAAAATGGCTTGCCGAATACGTTTGTGCCGGGGCGCAACCTGATGTTCATGACGGTGGCAGCGACGGTGGCTTACCGGCGCGGGTTGAACGTGCTGGTGGGCGGGATGTGCGAGACGGATTTCTCGGGGTACCCGGATTGCCGTGACGACACGATGAAGGCGCTGCAGGTGGCGCTGAACCTGGGCATGGCGACCAGGCTGAAGGTCGAGACGCCGCTGATGTGGATCGACAAGGCCCAGACCTGGGAACTGGCGCAGCAGGAGGGCGGCGAGGCGCTGGTGGACCTGATCCGCTTCGATACGCACACCTGCTACCTGGGGGAGCGGGGCGAGGCGCATGCCTGGGGGCACGGGTGCGGGACGTGCCCGGCGTGTGCGTTGCGTGCGCGGGGGTATGAGCAGTACGTGGCGCGTAAATCGGCGTCGATCAGTTAGCTTGCAAACCGTCGCTCCCGCGGAGGCGGGAGCCCAAGTCCGATGCGCTGCCGAGACGTCTGATGTAAGTGGCGCATCAGGCAAACTTGGGTTCCCGCCTCCGCGGGAACGACGTGCTTGAGCTCGCTGGAAACGCGATCTGTTCAGGCCGCAGAAACCTTGTTCAAATCCACCCGGCGCGAGCGGCGCATCACGTACCACACGATCGCCACCGGAACCACCAGCGGCAGCATCAGCGGCGAAATCACCAGCGCCAGCACGACGGCGCCAATCGCCAGCGACCCGATTAATATCACGCCGACCCCGGCGAACACCACTGCCAGCACGACCGCCACGATCACCGAGATGAACGCCGCCAGCAGCGTGCCGCCGCCCGCGAACAGCGTGGCGAGCAGGAAACCCAGCGGGCCGTCGATGTGGTCGCCATCGAGATTGACCGCCATGTCGCCGCTCCAGGCGAATATATTCCACAGCATGGCGGCAAACAGGAACAGGATGACGTAGGGGGCGTATTTTTTCATGGCAGTCCTCGCGGGTGGTTGAGTTAAGCGACTTGGTCTTGCATGCTTGAACTGTATGCGCGGCGGGCACGCGCGGCCAGCGGCGTGCGACAGGCCGCGCAATTTGCGGGACGAAATGTACATAGGCCGGGCCAGCCCGAATGAGGGAATCGGTCCTTGCAATCACGGCAGCGTTTCCTATACTGACAGCCTGCTCTGTTTCAGGGAGGATCCCATGTACGCTGTGCTCGACACCATCCGGGACCTGGCCCGCGCGTCGTTCGATCCCAAGGATCCGCCGTCGGCGCCACCGGCCATTCCGCCGATTATCATTACGCCGTTCAACTGGCATACGCCATCGCCCAACGGCGATCCGCGTCCGATTCCGGTCGGTCCGCCGATCATGCCGCCGCCCGGTCCATCGTGGCGCTGTGGACGCATCGTCGACGATTGCCCGGCCTAGCCGACGACTATTTTCATCAATCGCCCGCACCTTCGCCGTGCGGGCTTTTTCATGGGGCCGGTTTCCTCTATGATCGTGGTTTTGGGCGCGCGAGCGCCGAGGACATCGACACATGAACGACCAGATGCTGGACACCGACGACAGCGAAGAAGAAGACAGCGGCCCCGTGCAGCAACCCCGGCTGTGGCAGGGCAATGGCTGGACCGCGCGCGTCATCAAGAACGATGACGACGAGGGCTGGGCCGTGGCGATGTACAAGGATGGCGAACCCGAACCAGCGCTGGTCGGTCCCTGGACCATGGGCCGCGACAAGAAGAATCCCAAGCCGCTCGACGTCAACGCCTTCAATACGCTGATCAAGACGGCGTCCGAAGTCATCCGCCGCCACGAGCAGCACATGCACGCGATCCTGCACAAGAACCTGTACATCTTCACCGAGCAGGGCGAGCTGAAAGTCACGCTCGACATCGTGCCGGACGACGACGACCCGTACGCAATGCTGGCCGCCACCGACGAGATGGGCGAACAGGTCGCGCGCGTGCGCGTGGCGCCTACCTTCAAGCTCACGCCGAGCTCGGCCCAGGCCTGGGTCGAAGCCGATTTCCGCGCACCGCGCTAAAAAGCCACAACCGGGCGGCGGCAGGCTGCTGCCCTCTGTCCTAAGCTGCTACTATTTCCCCTGCGCATTAATTAATGCAATTCACGAATACGTGGGGGAAGTATGGAACGGTTAGACCGGCTGGAAGCGGTGCAGTCGATGTTGCTCGAAATCGGGCAACTCTCGACCAGCTGCAGCGATATCACCGCATTCATCCGGGCCGTGCACGGCGCGCTGGGCCGCATCATGTATGCGGCCAATTTCTACGTGGCGCTAGCCGACCGTGAAGACGGCACCGTGCGCTTTCCCTATTTTGTCGACGAAGCCGACGGCACGCGCGATCCGCTCGAGCGCATCCAGCTGGCCTCGCCCGAACAGTCGCCCACGGCCTGGGTGCTGCTCAACCGCCAGACGCTGGTGCTGACGGCCGCCGATTTCAACGAGCGCCACCGCAAGGCAGCCGGGCGCTGGGGCAGCGGCAGCACGCCGGAGCATTTCGTCGCCTGTCCACTGCTCGACCAGAACCACCAGGCGCTGGGCGCGATCGTCATCCAGAGTTACTCGAGCGACCATACCTACAGCGAGGAAGACCTGGCGCTGTTCGCGCTGATCGCCAACCATGTGTCGAACGCTCTGCAGGGCCTGCAAAGCATGGACCGGCTGGAACGCGCCGTGCAAGAACGCACGGCGGCGCTGGCGCATGAGGTGGCCGAGCGTGGCCGCGCCGAGAAGGTCCAGCACGCGCTGTACCAGATCGCCGACCTGTCGGCCCAGGCGCTCGACGCCGACCAGCTCAGCGGCAGCCTGCACCGCATCATCGGCGAACTGATGGTGGCCGACAACTTCCTGATCGGGCTGTACCACCCTCGCACGCAGGAGATCAGCATCCCGTATTTCGTCGACCAGAAGGACAGCGCGCCGCCGTTGCAGCGCTTCCCGTTCGGCAAGGCGATGTGCTCGCACATCCTGTCGACCAAGCAGGCGCAGTTGCACGATGTGGCCAGCTTCAAGGCGCTGGTGGCTACCGGCGCCGTCACCGAGCCGCTGGGCAGCAACGACATTGCCAGCTGGATGGGCGCGCCGATGCTGGTCAACGACCACCCGTACGGCGTGCTCGTGGTGCAGAGCTACGACCCGGCGATCGTCTATACCAAGGCCGATCTCGACCTGCTGGCGTTCATGGCCAGCCATGTGGCGGTCGCCATTGCGCGCATGCAGGCCGACCGCAAGATCCGCAAGACCAAGGAAGCCCTCGAGCAGCAGAATGCCGCGCTGAACGACGCGCTGCACGCGCTGCAAGAGGCGCAATCCGAACTGGTGCGGCAGGAAAAGCTCGCGTCGCTGGGCCGCCTGGTGGCCGGTGTGGCGCACGAAATCAACACGCCGCTGGGCATCTGCGTGACGGCGACCAGCCACCTGGTGGAGGAGCTGAAACTCACGCGCGAAGAACTCGCGGCGGGCGAGATGACCGAAGACAGCCTGGCGGGCTTCTTCGACATCGTCGACCAGTCGCTGCGCATCATGACCACCAACACCCAGCGCGCCGCGAACCTGGTGCGCAGCTTCAAGCAGGTGGCCGTGGACCAGTCGTCGGACGATATCCGTAGTTTCAGCCTGGGGCCATACCTGAACGAGGTGTTGCTGTCGCTGCACCCGAAACTCAAGGGGCGGCCGGTGAAGGTGGCGGTGGATTGCCCGCCCGACTTAATGCTCGACAGTTTTCCTGGCGCCGTGTCGCAGATCCTCACCAATATGGTCATGAACTCGCTCGTGCACGGCTTCGAGCGGGAACAGGCCGGGAATATCACGCTGAGCGCCGCACTGGACAGCGACGGCTGGGTGGTGATGGGTTACGCCGACGATGGCGCCGGGATGGATGCGAGCACGCTGGACAAATTGTTCGATCCGTTCTTTACCACGCGGCGGGGAACCGGTGGTAGCGGGCTGGGGGCGCATATCCTGTACAACCTGGTGACGGGGGCGCTGGGCGGGACGGTGCGGGTGGAGAGTGCGCCGGGGCAGGGACTGACGTATCACCTGCGGTTCCCGCGGTCGTTGCGCAGGTAGGGTTGGCGGCGAAGCCGCCAACCCTACGAATCCCTCCCGCAAGTGCGTAGCCGTACAGAGGCGTTGCCGCAGGTTCTCTATGCTTGGATCACGATTTGGAGATTCAATGAACGAGAACACGCAAGACGCGCCACGCAAGGGTTCGCAAAAAGTCATCTACGCGGCCATTGCCGCCAACCTGGGCATTGCGGTTGCCAAGTTCATCGTGGCCGGCATTACCGGCAGTGCGGCGATGGTGGCAGAGGGCATCCACTCGGCGGTGGACACCGGCAATGAATTCCTGCTGCTGCTGGGCGAACGCCGCAGCGCCCGCGCGCCCGACCGCAAGCATCCTTTCGGCTACGGGAAATCGCTGTATTTCTGGGCGCTGATCGTGGCGCTGTCGGTGTTTTCGCTCGGTGGCGGCCTCTCGATCTACCACGGCGTCGCCGCGCTGCAGAATCCGCCGCCACTGGAAGACCCGATGTGGAGCTACGTCGTGCTCGCGGTGGCGGCGCTGTTCGAGGGGTATAGCTGGAATGTGTCGCGCCTGGCCCTGAACGAGGCGCGCAAGCCCGGCACGACGCTGTGGCAGGCCGTGCGCGCCAGCAAGGATGCGTCGGTCTTCACGATCTTCATCGAAGACTCGGCCGCGCTGCTGGGCCTGGTGATCGCCGCTGCCGGCATCGCGCTGGGCCACTATCTGAATAATCCCTACATCGATCCGATCGCCTCGATCCTGATCGGCGTGCTGCTGATCGGCGCCGCGTTTGCCCTGGCGCGCGAGACCGGCGGCTTGCTCGTCGGGGAAGCGATCGACCATGACCAGCTGGCGGCACTGAAAGCGCTGTTCCTGCGCGAGCCGGCGCTGGACAGCGTGGCCAGCCTGCGCACGATGCAGCTGGGGCCCGAGGACGTGCTGCTGGCCGCGTCGGTCCAGTTTCGCCGGGGGATGTCGATCGACAAGGTAGAAGGGGCGATCGGCCGGATCGAGGCGGCGGTGGCCGCCGAGCATCCGATGATCCGGCATATCTATTTCGACGCCTCGGCACTGCGCGCCGCGCTGAAGTAAGCCGCGAACAGACTCAATCCGGCCACTGCTCGTTGATCGCCAGCGCCTTGTCCATATTCCGGATCAACAGATCCACATACACCGGATCGAGGTGGTGCCCCGCCACCTCGCGCAGGTGCTCGGTCACCTTCGCTGCCGGCCACGCCTCTTTGTAGCAGCGCGCGTGGCTCAGGGCGTCGAACACGTCGGCCACCGCCACGATACGGGCGTAGGGGTGGATATCGTGCCCGCGCAACCCTTGCGGGTAGCCGCTGCCATCGAATTTTTCGTGATGCTGGTGCGCGATCACCGCCGCCGCCTTGAGGATCGGGCGTTGCGACCCGTCCAGGATCTGCAGCCCCACGGTGGGGTGCTGCTTCATGATTTCCCACTCTTCCGGGGTCAGCTTGCCCGGCTTGAGCAGCACCGCATCGGGCGTGGCGATCTTGCCGATATCGTGCATCGGCGCGGCGTGCATCAGGACCGCCGTCTCGTCATCTGGCATGCCCGATTCTTGCGCCAGCATATGGCACACCTGGGACATGCGGCGCACGTGGTTGCCCGCTTCGTGCGAACGCGATTCAACCACGTCGCCCAGGCGCAGGATCAGCTCGGCCTGGGTATCGGTGATTTCCTGGTTCAGCAGGATATTGTCGAAGGCGATGGCCACGCCCGAGCAGAACACTTCGAGCATTTGCGCATCGATGTCCGAAATCTCGTCAACGCCCTTGAGCACCAGCAGCGAGGCCTTGCCGCTGTTGTTGGGGAAGTAGCCGACATAGGTGTCGCCATGCAGGCGCGAGATGCGGTTGTGGCGCGCGTCGTCGAGCTGCGCCACCAGTTCGGGGCCGATCTCGTCGCCTTCCATATCGCCGATCTGGGCCAGCACTTCGTACTGGCTCTGGCCGGTGATCACGCTGGCTGCCTTCAGGCGCAGCAGCATGCTTTGCTCCAGGCGCAGCAGGGCCACGACTTGCAGCAGCAAGCCGTTGGCGAAGTCTTTCAGGTTGCGTTGCTGGAAGATGTGGGCCGATGCCGCGATCACGCGCTCCAGGCCTTCGCGGTAGGTTTGCTGCACGCGGCGCGATTCCTCGACCTTCATGATGTCGCGGTAGGCACGCAGCGCGGCGAACGTGGTTGTAAACAGCTTGGTGCGATCGAGCTCGGTCTTTTCCTTGTAATCGTTGATGTCATAATCGACGATCACGCGTTCTTCCGGCGCCTGGCCCGGCTGCCCGGTGCGCAGCACGATGCGGGTGAACTGGTTGTCCAGGTCCTGGCGCATCCAGCGCGCCACTTCCAGGCCGCTGTCCTCGCGCTCCATCACCACATCCAGGAACACCAGCGCGATGTCTTTTTCGCGCGCCAGGATGTCCTTGGCTTCGGCGCCGCTGTAGGCGTGCACGAACGAGAGCGCGCGGCCGTCCAGACGGAATCGCGTCAGCGTCAGCTTGGTGATGTCGTGGATATCGGGTTCGTCGTCCACCAGCAATACTTTCCAGGGTGCGAGTTTGGGCGCAGAGGAAGACAGGAAGGACATGGGCGTTTCCGATTCTTGGGGAGGGCTGGTTTAGGTGCGCAGACTATTTTTTTTCACAACAAAAGTAGCCCGCAGTCAAGTCGATTGTAGTACGAGCCTTGACCCTTAACAACAGGCAATATTTGAATTGTTACCGCCAGCCGTGCCATCTACCCAAATCGGTTATCGCCATGTTGCAGCGGCGTGACAAAGCATTGTCAGGTATAGCGTTTCTGGCAACGCTCGCAGTAGAAGCTGCGCCGGTCTGATGTGCCGAGCTTGGCTTTGTGAAAAGGGATGTCGCAGCGCGGGCAGATCTTTTTTGCGTGGGCCAGCCAGTGCTCCTTGAGCGTGAATGCTTTTTTCCAGCCCAGGAAATCAAAACTGTACTGACGCGCTTCGTCGACCAGCGCGCGCAGCTTGGGCGCGGGCAGGGCCGCCATCGTCGACAGTGGGTGCACGCGAATCCGGAACAGCACTTCGTTCTTGATGATATTGCCCACCCCCGAGAAAATGTCCTGGTCGAGCAGAGCGTCGCAAGCGAGCATGTCGGGCGCGGCGCGCAGCTTCTTCCGGGCCTTGACCGGGTCCCAGGTGTCGGCCATCACGTCGGCGCTGAAATCGTAGGCATCGAAGGTGGCGCGGTCGATCTCGCGGATCGCGCAGGCATAGAAGTTCATCTCGCCACCGTCGGCGACGCCGATGGACAGGCGCGGCGGCTTGTCGCGGCCCTCGTCGATGCGGTAGGTGCCAAACAATAAAAAGTGGATGCGCAGGATGACGTCGGGTGTGTCGATCAGAAAGTGCTTGCCCCAGGTATGCAGCCCGGTGATGCGCTGGCCCACCAGGCGCGCCGGATCGAGCGTCTTCAGGTTGCCGTCGGCGCGCACGATGGCCTGGCCTACGAAGCGCGTGGTCTGTTCCTTGAGCATGTAAAGCGTTGGACCTTCTGGCATGGCAGCCTCCTTGATTCATTCTCATCTGGCACCATCTTTTAGTCATGTTCGGGGCCTAACATTTGGATACAAGTTTCCAACGTTTCGAGACGAGCAGAACCATGCGAAGCGGCGTATATTGGACGGTGAGATCCGCATACGAGAATCGCACACGAGACGTACCGAGAAGGAGATGCAGCGATGAAAATTACCCTTGTAAAAACTGCCTTGGCCGGCCTGCTGGCGCTGGCCGCCGGCGCCGCCTCGGCGGGCGTGACCGTCAATTACATCGAGTCCGACAAATTCGCCGACCTGCCATTTGCCCCATGGGAGCGCAAGCAGGTGCTGGAAGAGTTGAGCACCTATTTCACCAAGCTCGGCGAGAAGCTGCCCGCGGGGCAGGACCTGGTCATCGAGGTCACGGATATCGACCTGGCGGGGCGCGAGTACCCGAACTTCAATAGTGGACGCGAACTGCGCATCCTGAAAGGCACGGCGGACTGGCCGATCATCAACCTGCGCTATTCGCTCACGCAAAATGGGCAAGTGCTCAGGGGCGGCGATGCGCGCCTGGCCGACATGAACTACATGCAGCGTATCGGCCGCTTCAGCGACTCTGACAGCCTGCGCGCCGAGAAGCGCATGATCGATGACTGGTTCGACGAAACAATCATCGGCAAGAAGCGCGGCGGCTGAGGTCTTGCTGCGTGCTGAGAAGAGCGGCGTCCTGCGGGGCGCCGTTGTCGTTCTGGGCTAATCGATCCAATTCACCCGCTCGAACCTGACGCGAAAGTCGTCGGGCATGCCGCACACCTGACCCAGTTCATAATTGAAGAATACGAAGCCGGTCTTGGCCATGGCGATCAGCTTGCGGTCGCTTGGGCGCGTGATTCGATAGATGATGTCGCCACCGTACTTGTTGAAGTCCATGACGCCGACGTCGAACAGCAGCTCGTCGCGACGATATGCCTCGGCGCGGTAGGTGGCGGCAAGGTCGGTGACGATGATGCCGTTACCGTCGCGCTGGGTCTCGGGCACGCCGAACTCGAACAGAAAGCGCGCCCTGGCTTCGGACACCATCGCGATCAGCGACTCATTGCCCATGTGGTTCGCCGCATTGATGTCGGTGGCCCGCACCGTCATCAGCGTCGAGTAATAAAACCCGTCGTCGGGGAAGTCCAGGTGCAAGCGGGCCAT
>Ga0265797_10004300_pt1 | contig 21891 bp, 28 predicted proteins | sample P2T30metagenome_FD_192433 | JGI IMG/M metagenome (GOLD analysis project Ga0265797, IMG submission 192433) | Plant litter microbial communities from East Loma Ridge, Irvine, California - P2 T30 | ecosystem: Environmental > Terrestrial > Plant litter > Unclassified | place: USA: California... | reverse complement strand
GTTAGTGGAACGAGTGCCTCTTGTAGCTCGATGGCGGGCATGCTGCAGTGTGCGTTGACACATTCCTTCGTCTTGGGGAGGAGACGATGGAGGAGGTCTTGAGCGTAGTTGCAGAAGGCTGAAGAGTTCGGGTCGAAGTCCTCTTGGAGCCTGCGCTCTGCCAGGGCGATCGAGTCTGCATCGTACGGACATGCGCGACCTTCAAGTGTGAGGACAATGCGAACAATTTCCGCTGCGATGTTCTCGATGCATTCAGCCCAGAAACCTTGCGACCCGACAATTGCTGTGAGTGAACTGCGCAAAACTGACAACGCCTTAGGCAGGACACACCTCGATACTGTAGAAGCAAGCAGGTCGACGAGAATGTTACCGCAGAGCAGATGGTAGATCATGTTGTGCATGTCAACCTGGATAGTGCGCAGGCGGTCGAGGTCGAGATAGAAAGTCGCGGTAAGACTGGTGGTACTCGAGCAGAAAAGAAGATCTCTCAGCAGTGCATGTGTCAGGGTGTCAAGATACGACATGGGCGTTCCTTCAATGGCACTGAGTGTGATATACTCCTGTTTCAGCCACGATCGTGAGACCTCAGGATTCAGCTTGCCAAGACCGATGCGGTGGTCGTTGTAACGCTTTTGGAAGTTGATGGTGTCGGCTATCAGCAAAGGACGCATGTGTCTGATCTGATGGTTTGCCACGTCCAGCTTCATTGCTTCGAGGAGGTTGAGTAGTTGCCGCAGTCCGCTAACCATGAGCTTTTGATCCGCCTGCTGTGCACCTTTGGTAATGGCCTTGCGCATCTTATCCACAAGACCATCCCTCAACGGTGCGCAATGATTCTTCAATACCTTTCCAAGCCAGTTTGCGAGGTCCACGAGGTCGCATACGCCGTTATCGATTTGCTGGATGAGCAGATCAACGTCCAGTCGCTCCGTGATCCTGGCCTGGTCTTGATCGGGCACCAGTGTGATCAGGATATCACGGACTACCTCGAAGACACCAGACAGCCTCTTTCTGCTCTCTCGCATGAGGCTTTCCCAGTAGTGTGGACTGACAGTTCCATCAGGTTGTGCCCTGGCTCTTTGAGAAAGGTCCAGCATGTACAGCTCGGCTGCCAGCGCCTTCCAGTAGTCCTCGGCTGACTTGATCTTTTGTTTGCCCCGCGCTCCGTCCAGATTGGGCCTGAAGTGGAGTTCACGTTCAAAGTTGACATCGTGACGCAGCTTGGGGTTGTTGATGATCCGTGGCATTTCGAGCTCGGCGAGGGAGTCGGGATTGATGGGCGGGCGTTCTGATGCATTGCGGAAAGCTAGGAGGATTTCGATGCCATGAGAACCGCTCGTACGCAGGTGCTTTTCGATCTCTGCCGTAACATCGTGCTTGGATTGAGTGGTCATCATGGTGGTACTTGCTGATTGTTGCTCGGCAGTGTCTGCATCGAGTTGTGGGTGTTCGTTGACATGGCCCCATCCATGAACATCTGAGCCGCTCGTACTTGTAGGCGCTGCTGCGCGGCTCTGATCCTTCACGGATTTGCTTCCATTTTGGGCGTGTGAGGTAGCAAGTGGCTCTACACGAATGGGCAGGTTTTTTGTGTTGCTGGTGGGCGCCATGCTTGTCGAATTGGAAGAGTGCTCGTCGCGCTCTCAGGGGCAGTCTTTGTCGTTGTTGACGACAACAACGTCGTGGAATTTGGCGCTTCCTGTAACTGAAAAGGCAGAGCCCCGTGCCCAAGGTGAGCAGTTGGTAGTTGAGCAGAGAAAAGGCAAGAGGGCGATACTTTCTCCTAATTCATAAGCAACAAGGCAACACTGACAGGGAACAACCCTTGGCGGGGCATGAGAGCCTCTAAATTGTCGAGGCTGCGGACAGACAGTAACGGACCCAAGAATGACAGATCGAGACAAGGATGAGCCCCGTATTACGATGTTTGGATGATACCCATGCTCAGGCTGAAGAGAAACGGGAGCACGTGGGTAGTGACCGTAGAGCTCAGCCTGCGATCCGCATAGTGAAAGTGATCCGTGTGCTACTGTAACCTTAACAAGCTCGATTAAGGCTCGAACGCCGCGCTACAGATGCAGGAGGCGCAGCATCACAATTGTTGTGGAACGCATGGTAGAGTTAACTTGTCGCTGGTCTCGAGTACCTGAATTTGAGTGTTAGAACCTAGTTCTGCCCCGCGGATTACGTTACCACGATGTGGCCGTTCGGCGTTGACGCCGACGCTATTCTACAGCACAGCTCAAATGTATTGTGGTGATTGCAATCATGATCTCTACGATTTGCGTGTCCAGTCTGACGAAACCTGCTGGCGTGTCCTCGAACATACGCGCCAGTCAGTCATAAGGATGTGTTGTAAATCATCGTGTGGTGGCATTCTTTCACCTTGTGGAATTGGCATGATTCCTCGAAGACACAGTGCTCGCAAGTGATATTTTTGCAGCTCCTCCGGCTGCGGCATCATCAGATGTAACTATAGATGCACTTAGGTCAGTCGCCTACAGTCAGTCTGATGAACACGTTGCTTTTATTGCATTTCCAAACGTATCGATCGAATTTGTACCTCTCAGACTGTGACCACCTAACTGGCATTTTTGGCTAGTGATCCGTACTCATATCGCCTGGTTGAAATGCGGTTTGCCCCCAAGATGATAAGTCTTATCATTGATCATTGATCCACCTGAGCTGAGAACCACGGGAGTCTTAAGATCTGAACTGCAGTAAGACGCTTGGAAGGGTCAAGGCTCATCGATCCCTTGATCAGATCTCGAAATGCAGCATCTGTAGCTTCAGGCCATTCAGAGAACGGCCTGTACGGGATGTGTTCCTCAACCCGTTCTTCCCATAGCATTGAGAGGATTTGTTTGTTGATTTCCTCATCGCCAACATGCCTCATAAGCCCCTCCAGACCATCCCGATCGCCAAAATAGGAGACCTGACGTTGTAGTCGTATCATTGCCGGAAGGGCGCCTTGTGATTCGTGCTTCTGGAAATCTTCATCAGGCCCACAGATGACTTTGCCTGTTACAGCATAGAGGCACTATCAAGATTAGCCAACGTTCTGCTGCGGAGTTCGCGACACTTACAACAAGGCCAAATGAGAACACGTCGGACGGCTTGCTGAGTTTACCCTTGAAGTGCGCCTCCGGACTACGCCAGTTATCGTTTCCAGCCAGCAACCCTTTGACGCACTTGCCGTCAGGTAAGTACGCGGCGTTTTCCAAGTCGGTGAGTTGTACACCCTCAATAACGATTCCCTGGTCTCCGTGCTTGCAGTCGACCATGATGTTGTCAGGCTTGATATCTGCTGGATATTAGCTCGAGGTCAGGCCAGAGATGGGAGTGTGATACCTAAGTGGACGATATCTCGGCTGTGTAGGTCAGCGATGGCTTCAATGCTGGCCTTAAGGACCCTCCGGCGGTCTTGCAGTGAGAGCCTTTGTCTGACAAGTTGTAGGAAGTCGTTGGTCATGAACTTGTAAACGAGTGTGCGCCGATCTGGAATCTTGTCAACCGGCAAACGGAGCAATGGGCTTGCGTGTTCTCGGAGACGAGGACATATTCGCTCATCAAAGTTGGCGAGAATATCCTTTGGGATATCTTTTAGTACGAATTTGTTCTTCTTACACCTATGGTTTCGTTAGTCGAGGAAATACTAGACAACAGAGCAACCTCACATCGCCGTCCACACACATCCCATCTGCGGCCTTTCCTGTAGAAGCTCCATTGATCGATAGCGCCTTCCAGTGATTCCGATCAGCTCGGTAGGTATTGACGCCGTCTTCATCACCGTCGGAAGCATGCTGCTGTATGCCCAGCGAGTACGGCGGCTGGAGAGGGAAATCGTCTTGGACGCTGGACTCGCTGATAACGAAGTGGCTATCAGCGGGTAGGGTGCAGAGGAGGATGTTTCGAGAGTTGAGCTTATCCGGGACCACAGCTGTGAGGAGGCGGGTCAAGGTTTTAGGGTGAAGAAAGCAGCGTTACTCTCAGCGTTAGCGTTATCTGGCTACGTTACACCCGACGCTATTGACTTGGCTGGGATCAGCCAGGGCTTGGTCCGAAGCGGGTAGCAGTCTCAAATATTCGTATTCGGGACCTGGCATACCGCGAGGATTACCCGCCAATCACGAATAGTCATTTGGGACGCCCGTGCCTCGGCGCTTGCATATGGCATCGTCCAGCGACGTCCACAAATGTGCCCAGCGCGTTCAGACAAAGCAGCGTAGCCTACATATGATTCTGTCGTTGCCAGAAGTAAGCGCTAGTCGGAAGAGTTGCCCATATGCTCATAGCGTAACAAGGACATCTGTCTCACACTAGCACCAGCAACCAGTGGGCGCTTGGTAGCCAGTCAGTTCACTTTGACGCTGACACTAATGCATGGTGTGTCGCCCTTGAACGACGGTCTAAGTGTGATGGAACCCTTCTGCACTCTCCCCCGCCCATCATAGCGAGTATTTAAGACCGTACTCTGTCACTCCAGGTCTTCTTGCAAACCAAACCTCATCTTCCAAAATCAACTTCGTCATCAAAACATTACATCACTTGGATCCAGATAAAGTCAAGATGTACAAGGCCAGCCAACTCATCAAGACCATGACAACGTCGAAGGGCAAGCAGATATCGATCGACTACGTGACCAAGACAGACGTGTGGGAGCGCACGATGCTTGCCGATAGTACGAAGAGCGAGTTTGCTACAGTAGCTGAGAAGTACAAAGACGATCTCAAACCCGATACCGTCAAAGTCGCCATGAAGTGAGTCGCACAAGTTTCAGAGACCGGTCAGGTGGCTAACTCCATTTTTAGAGAGGCAGAGCATCCAAGCAGGAATGACCCTGCCCAACATTACTCCGCATTCGAACTCGACAAGGATGGGAAAGTCCTTGCGTCGAACCACTACTACAAGTAATATCGGTTTCTTACGACATAAAGCGGTGATATAGGGGAGATGGAGACGATGTAAACATGCCTTGGCTGCATGTTACAGCCTACGGATGCATATGGAGGATCGGTGTTGGCCATCAAATATTGTTACTGCCTGGTCGTGGTCGTATCAGCTTTGTGTTCATCCTATATGTAGCTGAAGGTCACTGCAATCATGAAGGATAAAGATGAAGATCTGGTCTGCAGCAGCATACATTGTGACCCGTGTCTCCATGCGGTGAAGAGCATCCCGCACGCTTTAATTTGGCTCTCCAGGATGGATCGAAGTGCGAAGATCCAATGGTCTGTGGCAAGGAGCAGTCAACGCACGCTGCCTTCGGAATGCCGCTTGGAAGCGGCAAGTTCAAACATATTCTCGGATTGGCCCTTAGGGGTCAGCTCGTGCATGATAGGTTTTTTGCCGGCATGATGGTGTTGCGGGGGCAGTACCTTTGACAAGAATAGCATCTCCGCAGTTTCATCAACGAAGAAAAGCCTCCTGGTGCCACTCGCGCCTCTTTAGCCAACAACAAAATCACGAGTCAGCGGTAATCGCTCTCGCTGTCACTTAGTATCACTACTGATTGATACCCGCATCCAAGGGCTGCATGAAGAACGCTGAACCGAAATGGCGTTGTACCCCCGCAGGATATGTTTCACCGACCCGAGCCATTGAGGTTGTCAACGATACCAACATGTCACTTGTCTCAAGAACACAGAAGTCACACCGGGGCCAAACCGGGACTGCTCCACTCTCCACATCAGCGTGAACTGATGCATGCTTCTCATCGGTTCTCTCGTTGCAATGAAACCCTGCCGATCCCTCGATTAACCCAGAATGAGTTCGGGCAGAGTGTAATGTCCAATCTCCGCGCCGCCTGAGCCCTCGTCAGCAATGGCTTGCATTGGACGATCAGGCCGTATATACGACCACACAATTACAACCCGTGTGGAATAAGCTGCTAATACGTGTCGACTCGGCAATCGACGCATTTGCGCAGTGGCTACAGCAAGGGAGCGCACATCAGATGCGGATGTACTTTTCAAGTTTTTGGATGTTGGAAGCGCGTCGACACGGTACTGCTTCTATCTTTCAAAGATGCCTGAAAAGGAGAAGAAAGAGGGCGAGGATAGATACTGGTGCCGAAACAGTTTGATTATGTCCTAAACATGCCCACATCAGAAGTCTGGCTACTGTATACTACCAGCTTTGAGAGTCACGGAGTGTAGTACAGCCTCCAATCTCGAGTGGTTTGGAACGAGCACAAGTGTAGGGGCCTCCTTTACGTGAGCCACTGTCGATACTCTCACCCCGAGCCTTCAACCTGCTGGTCCCGAGCTTTCTTTAGCTTGCTTCTGATCTCCCTCAACTTCTTGAGTAGGTCACCACCAAGGAGCTTTTTGTCAAGGTTACCGCCTCCACCGAATTGATCAAGGGGTCTGGTCTGATTATCGAACATGGGGGAGACGACTTCCATCCAGACTATTTCGAAGTCTTTAAGAACTTTGAGGATGAGCTCCGGATCTGATGGATCAACATTCGAGTAAGGTCGTAGGATCCAGGCCGCTGTCGTGACCACGTCCCCTAACTTTGCATCTGACTTCCATGCGCCAGTGTCTTTCATGGAAAATCTGAGATCAATTTCCTTGCTCGGCTGGAATGCCGTGTTTTGTCGAATTACGATAGCGATGATTTGATTGATGCTGTGTGCCTGGTAAATGTTAATCAGCGGTCGATACTCACGTCATGCCCAAACGATTGCGAGAAGACCTACCAGAGAGCAATAAAGAAGATCGCCAAGGTGGTAGTCCTTATTTGCGCGAGCTTCGCGCAGAGCGCTGCAAGCTTTCAACTACTTGAACGTTGAGCAGAGGAACATTCTTTTGAACGTGAGGTGGCGACACATACCACGAGTCGACAAAGATCCTCTTCCCACAGTCTTCTCTGCTCGAAGTTCGTCGCTGCGTTGCCCACTTCCATCCGAAACTGGCTTGAGCGATTGTCGACTTGTATGAGACCCATTGTCCACACACGGGAAATTGATGAAGACATCGTGATGCAACTGTACCTGGTCTCTCAGGTGTTCGTGTGGTGTGCTGTATATTGTATAGATGGAAGAGTGTGGGTCGTGTCGGTCGAGATGAGGTCTGGATGCACGACGCTGCCCACGCGAGATTATATCGATGCGCCAAGACGGCGGTGAAAGATAGAACTCGTGTACGAGATACTTGGAGACGGTACACGCTGGGGACAAGGTGCACAGCTTTGACATACTGACGCTCGGTTCGTTGGCTGTGTAGTATTCGGAACAGTGTTTCTGTCAAGGCGTTCACGGGTAGCCCCTACTTTGTGTGCTGTCAATCACACGATCAGCATACGACGTTGTGACATTCCTTCCTTGACGACATCCTCTCGACAGATCGGTTTGTTTTTTTCGTATAACACTCGCTTGACGATCAACAATCACGTTAGGACTAGAGTGTGACATCCTTTCCCATCAGCTGTAGGGACCATGAACAACAAGCCGAGTGTTTCCCACGATAAAGCAATCATGGTGACACGTTGGCGAGATACATGCGAGCTCGTTTTGCACCATTATACCGCTGGGATACACTATGATAACATGCCCTTGTTGGCGCTCCGCACGCAGTGCAGTCTGCCACCGCGATAGATGCGCTTTGTCTGCACAACGCCGCCTTTGCTCGAACCAAGCTTCGCCACAACTCAGCTATCCAAAAGGGGGTGCCTCAGCGAGATGACTACAGGGTCCGCTGAACAACACGTGTGACCGAGTTGGGGGCTTAGAACGGTGATCTTCTGCTGAAGTGCCCTCTTACAAGCTGTACGCGGGTCCAGGCTGGAACACGTAGTTGCACAATGTGCACGTTAACATGTCTCTTGTCTTGGCCAATCTTGCGTCCGTACGGTCATAGTAGGGAAGCCATAACATCATGCGCGGAGTGGAAGCCGCAATCCCCGGACGACTATTTCCATGTAGTGCTTCAGCTATTAGCGTTTGCATTTTGTTAGTTGACAGATCCGAACGTCGCAAGCGATGTGTGAATGTTGTGTTGGGCCGGCTTCGAGTGATTGGCCGCATCGCAAGCACAACGACGGCACGGCCGGGCATGCGTTCGTTGTGTTGTCCTGCTGGCTGGAGCTGCGCAGTCGTCACTTTCCCAGAACGTTAACGCGTTGGTCAACGTCACCTCAATGTGAATTGAACGTCCTGTGAGCGTGTTGTCATTCGGGATACCAGAGTGCATGGTGCTGCGGACCGTATAGACCAATAGTCGGTGTGTCCCCTAGGGAATCGCACAAACCTGTCATCTTCTTGGATTCAAATATGATCTGGTAGGTCGAGCTTACTGTCAGTCTTAGCGCTCTGCTGATATTGTATACCCTCGCACCGCGCCCGCCAAAACTGTATATATCATTGACGTAGCGCACGTTGTCTCGATGTTGTCAGAGACGCGGAGACAAAATAGCCGATGACGTGGCTCTTGGCACCCCACCCCAATTCTCAGTTCAGCTGCGCATAGCCAGCTATCACCCCTCCTCCTCCTCATCAGGACACGAAACCACACGGACCATATCGCCACCTTTGACGGTCCTGCTCCTCATCGAACGACCTGCGGCGATCATGGCGGATGGACCCGCGCCTTCTCGGGATGCCAACACTTCTCCTGAAAATTTTCACGATACCGCTCGCTCCGCAGGCGAGGAATTGAAGGGGAAACTGCACGAGAACTTTGAGTCTGGTAGAAAGATCCGTGGTATTGTCTCTTTCGAGATGTCGCCATATGATGGTATCTTGGAGAAAGTCAAGGCACAGTTTGCTGCTCAGGTAGGGAATATCACCATCGCTTGTGAAGTGGCCAGAGTAACTTAGTATTGCTTGCAGAAATTCGGAGCACTCCATTCTGGCGGCACGCTTGAATGGCTCAAGATATTTGTGATGGCTCAGGATTTCCCATACGATGAGGATTCCCCACACGATGATACTGCTCCTAGCAATGAAGTTGCAACTGGGAATAGACGAGAGGATATCTGGTATCTGGCACTCTATGTCGGAGAGAAAGACACGGACAAGATCGGTTGTTCGTTCAGTCTGAGAAGGAAATTCAATTTCGAAAAGGGGGCCATATATCTAGTATACAAAGTGAATTGACTGCGGCTCATGCAGAATCACCCAGTGAAACCGTCCCCCAAATGAGCATACGTTTCTTGTATCATACTGTTCCAGTCCCAAGACCCCTCAATACTGGTATAGCGGTCCTCGTCTCCAGCGACCTCCAAACCCATGATGTTGTTGAACTGAGAATTCAGAACTGCCGGGTCTTGTGGCCAGCTCAGATCGTAGGGCCGCCATTGAGATGAGCGGTTTTGTTCACACAGATTGTTATCAGCCATATCCGGTTCAACCTCTTGAGATGTTGTTGCTGAGCCCGCAGCATGCTGAAAATCGCTGCTTTGCGCTACATTTGGCCGTGTAGGTATCCACTGAGTGCATGGAGTTGCCACAGTCTGTGTCCATCGAGGTGAAGGGGCGTGTTCTGGCAAGGAAGGGGCTTGGCGATCAGCAATGCCCGGAGTAGCGCCTTGGATTCGACCAATCGATAATATTGAGGATGCGCCAGGATTGTCGGTGTAGCATTGGGGGCGCAAAGTTGGCATGATTTCGGCGCGTTGACTCGACACCGCCGGGACCGGCACTGGGAGCGACGCTGGTGGTGGCGTCCCATGCACAGGTGCTGTAAACCCAGGATGCAGTAACCGATTGACGGCTGTTTCTTCCCTTATATTGGAAGGAGTATCTCTTGTGTAGGCTGATGCGTCGATAGCCTGCGCTGAACCAGAGTTGGCTGCGGATGTCCGCTGAGATGGCATGGTCAAGCCTGGTTCGCCGCCACCATCAGTCGCTGGGGTTGGTATATGACCATCTGTTCGGCGACGTTTCTCCGGTCCCTCGTGTTCCTCTCTGTTACCTGCAGAGCGTTTTCGATGACGGGACTCAGTTTCGTCTGTTGAGGGTCAGCTTCAATGGTAGCATATCAGCTTTTTCGCACTGACCTCTATAAAGTCTGCAGCAGTCTTCGAACCAAGGTGCAACATTCTCGACCAAAGTCGCTATCCACGCGCTCTCCTGCATCGATGCCGCCAGATCCCTCATTTCTGGGTATTTCACAGCTCGAAACTTTGCAAAGGCAAAAAACAATATCGCAGAAGTACCTGTCGTCCCCGTCAAGCTCTCAAGCAATAGCAATCTGGTGCCATGTTGGATTCCTTTCTCCACACATGCAATCTTTGGCAGGTCGTGAGCAGCAATAAACTTGACTATGTTGCCGTCCGTTTTTTCTTTGTAACTTGCTGGATCTCGGCACAAGTCTTCGAGCCTAGAACATCTGAACTCTCGCATCTCCCATTCGTGATATTGCGAAGCTAGTGATCGTTCCGCCATTCCTTTCAGGAACTTAGTCACACTGTCATGCCGTGTGGCTCCCAATCGTATATCATGGACCCGAAGATCAACACCCGCCCAGTCGACTGGACGTGCGACTGCGCGTTCGACTGGTAGTTCAGTGTACTTTTCGATTTTGTTTCGAGAGGATTCCAGGGCTTCCAGTAAAGACACAGCCGAGCTTCCTTGACCTTTGTTCAATTTCTTGCAGACATTCTTTATGAGGTCCCAATTTGCCTGCAAAACATGATCAGGCGTATCGTTCAGGAGTTGGTCGAAGAGTTGTAAAGTATCTTTGAATGTAGTCATTTTGCAATAGGTCGGAAGAAGGTAGTAGGTAGGAGTGCGAAGCGCGATATCGATGGGTCTTTGTTGACTTGATAATCCCATGGGTGGAACTAGCAGGGGTATTACCGTGGCTGCCGCCTCATCGCCGACGGGTGCGGATGGCTTGCCACGCGAGCGAGCCCGTGCGATAGTCGTGGTCCATAATCCAACGAATCATCGCAGTGAGAGAAACAATACAGCGTTCACTTATCTCTCAACACGGGCTGGCCTTGTCGATAGTTGCGAGCCACACTTCCAAAACTCCCATCTATCGATCTTCACTCGGCGACCCCACGCTTGGAGCGGTAGGAAGCGAGGGGCCGCGTTGCACGAGCTTGGGATGTGAAGTCGACACCCGCTTTTAATCAAAAGGTTGATTGATCGTCGGATCCGACTTGATCAGTCGACGGTGGGCGAGCCGTGAAGCACTTGTGCTGGTGGCGCGCATGGAAACAAACTTCATGCGGCAAGCAGCGTTGGAGCATTCGTTACATCCTGGCGCCGCCGTCTCGACGCCTGGGCGCCGTGTGTTCTAACCCTTGATGCAGACTCAACGGATATACAATCGATCCCAATCGTGCATATCTCCACCGGCTCCTCTACATGAACCCAGCAAGAGCATCGACGAAGTCTCATTGTGCGCGGCAATCTTCTGGTCCAGACGCAGTCTTCACGGACTCGGTGCTCCCACTGTCGTCGCAAGACCTCCTCGCTTGCGCCATCAGATCAATCAGCGCTGGATGAGCCCTGGAGAGCCCTTGACCATACTACAACGAGCTATCGTCGTGAGGCAACACTACTGCATACACGTCACAATCTCGGTTGGATGGTCGTCTGTAGGATCGTAGAGATCGATAGTGCTTGGAGGTATGGTGTTGCCGTCACCAGGTTTCGCCATTCATTGATCGTATATGTAGAATGGCCGGGCCGCCGTCCCCAACCCGTTTGCGCAATGCGCCCTTTGTTGCCAACATGGACCACCAGGCACTCCTTGCAGCATTACTCGTGGGTTTCATCCTCGCCGCAGCTTTCGTCACACTTTGCTACTCACCGCTTCCATTGAAGAACGATTGGTCAGGACAGCCTGCGAAGTGGCTTCGCCTGGCGGGAACGGTACGTCCGTCGGAGTGCAACATCCAGATTGCCTTGCTGACCGGTTCAGGTCTTTAGCCTTTCATTCGGCATCTTCTGGCTGTGCCATGAATCGATAGGCGCCTCGGAAACGGTGGGTACAAGTGTGATTTGCTATTTCGGCCACAGCTGACACACGACAGTGCCACATCACCCGGATTATCCTCTTCTGCAATGTCTATGCTGTGCAAGCAGCTTCACTGCTCGAGGTGACTCGAGTCCACTCCAAACCTGAAGCTAGGGTATATCTGGGGGTGGGAATCAGCTTGGTCGTGCTGTTCGACACAGCATCGATCGTGTTGACAGCATTTCGCCACCCGCCTCATGTGCGTATACCGCGATCAAATTTAGCATCCGCTCACTGACGTTCCACCACAGACAATTCAAGCCCTAGCTCGGTGGTTGCCGCCGAGCTCTGCCACGCTCATCCAACTGCCCATTTCAGCGCTGCCGGTATGGAGGCCAGGGTTGGACAAGGCTAATACTTCGACATATTGTTGGCTTACGTCGATCTCTATCTTCACTAACCTACTGTAAGACTTGCCGAATGTCGAACCTCGTGTGCTCACGAATGACTGACAACATCTAGGAACATCGTGCCTTTCTGGATCTCGGTGGTCATACAGCAAGAGAGGGACTTGGCCGTTCTAGGATGCCAGGTATCCCACCTGGTGCTCTTGAACTGGCCGCCAGCTTTCTCGCCACCAATGCTCGCACAGATATATATGGGCCCAGAGGATGGCAGAAAGTCATTCTGGCGTCGTATGGACTGGCCATGGAAGTCGGTTGTAGCCCGGCAAGACGATGAGGTAGAGCTTACTGGCAGTTCGACCCGCACCACAAGCGTTGCATCGACTGCACGAAGCGGGTTGGTGGAGATTGTTTCTCCAAAGGGCGTGTGCCCATGATCGCAGGCTGAAGCTTTGTCTCCGGTGAACGAAACATAGGTCAGACTTTCTACAAGTGTCGCATCAGCATCGTCGGAAGTAGTACCGGGCATCGCGCGCCTCTTGAAGAGATAAAAATAACCACGTCCCGTTTCCCGTTGATACCGTGTCCTCAGGCCATCTCCAATCCTCTCTACAACCCAGCACGCCACATCGGCGGTAGTGTGCTGGCATTAGATGCGCATATCTCGCTTCGTTCGGACATGAGTAGCTTGTTATTCGAATTCTGTAGCCGGACTGGGCGTGCACTTGCGTGACCAATCATTGTGTTCGTTGTAGATCACAAATCGCAGTGCACCTTTACGAGCTACTCGAATCAACCAACCCGTCCAATCTAGCGATTGCTGGCCGGCATCGACCTCCCAGGAGTCCCCTATGTATCAGTGGTTGCTCAACTACTCAGACGCGTGGCGATACTCGGTGGCAGGTCCAAGAGTTTAGGGATCAGCACGCAATCTAAGGCTGTGGAGATAGGCTGCATCGTCTGCTCTCAGGTATTGTCGACGCTCTCTGTGCTACCACTTCATCCTCCACGCGTAAGTCTAAATTGATCGGGGTTGGTCTACTGTGCAGGAAGCGACTGACACGCGAGGGTAGTTCATCGAAGATGCAGCGCGGTACATGCCTCAGAGCACTGCCACGGCCATCCATGCGGTCATTACATCCCTAGTGGTGCGTAACTTGTCGGGCTCATCATCAACCGAAGTATCTACGCTAGCGCTCTGTTGCATCGTCGCCAATCTTATCTACTGCTATTTGATGTTCGCATCACGTTCCGATGGACGTCGTGTATCAAGACTGATTGTTCGCAGAAGCATCGTGCCATTTTTGGCTGTGGACGATTTGTTCGGACCGAGAGACGGCGTCAATTTTGAGCTTCCAAGTGTTTCACCAAGCGCTCTTCAACTGGCCACCAAGATATGCACCTCACAATCCTGTTCACATGGTTGGTGGCAAGCGAAGGCGGAACAAATCTCTCATCTCCTTCTCGTCCTCGTCTTGACGGGAACACGTCCAGCTACGGAATTCCATGCTGGGAGTGCAACTGTTGGACATCTGCTTTCTTTTCGGGCGAGTCGGTAGGATCACTGAGAACGCACAAGAGTACTACAATGCGTGAGATGTTGCAGTCTGATAGAGGCGGAGTAGCTATAAGTTATCCTTCTCACAATGAAAGTGTGACTTCTCTAACCGTTGACGTATCTGAAGCTGGGCAGATCTTCAAGTATTTTCCTGGGTCAGTGCAGCAACGATAGCGGCGATCCTCCGATTCAACTGCAGCCTTCGCCGAACTGATGCTCCCGCTATCACCGCAAGACCTCATTGCTTGCGACGTGAGTTCAATCAAAGCTGAACTAGCCCTGACGATAGCCTTGATCCATACTCCAACGGACCATTGCCTACAGATCGCAATCTCGGTTCGCGGAGGGTTTGAAGTATTGTGTATGTCGATATTGCTCGGAAGCAAGGATGATCTTTAGGAGTGCTAAGAACGATAACAAGAACGGGAGGAGACAGTCATGACTGCTCCGCGATGTTTGAGATTATATGTGGATGGTAGTCCATCGAAGACACACCTTGTTTCTCGTTCTCAGAATTCTTCGATATCCTCTGATACACCAGCAACGACGATCAGGGAAACTTCTTATGTTATACCACCTGGATACTCACCGTCCCGATACACAATCAGAACCGATGACCACTCCGGTTGGGCGGTCGTTGCAAGCAGCATAGGCCTTATGGTCATTTTGCTTTTTGGATCCATCGCCGTCTGCCATGGGCACATGATCAATTTTCCAGGACGACATTATGACGCCTGCATCCTAATCTTCATGGTAAGCCGATCAAACAATCTTTTAGACTTAAGTACTGAACAGAGTGTGCAGCTTTTTACTGTACCACAGAGCGTTCTTGTGATTTTTGCGGCGTCACAAAGCCTCGGGAAATCGATATCGCTCTTGGGCGCAGAGATGCAGACGAAGACAGAGCAGGTGAGCAAAGTATACAATCACGGGTTGAATTAGACATCACTGACCCGAGCAAGCTCCTATACGCGAGCGACCTTCTCTACCTTGTCACGGTGTCCCTCTCTCGTTTTGCCGTCCTCTTGCTCGAACACGCCATCTTCCGTGCAAAGCGCGAAAATGTCGCCGTGATTCGGTACAGCATGGGTGCTAGCTTCGTGGTGATGGTGGTTTCTGTTCTCATGATTGCATTAGGTTGTGACAACAGGTCGCCATGGCTGCAGTACTCGGATTGGTGCGGTTCAATGGTAATTCAATCATCCCTACAACAATCAGCCATGATGAGACATTTCTGACATCTTGATCGGTAGGATAACAGGTGGATCATCACCGTCAGCCTAGGCATTATACTGGAGCTATACATGGCTTCTCTCGTGGCGACCATGTTGTACACGTTGCAGATAACTAGGAAGAAAAAACTCAACATGTGGGGAAAGTTCGCAATGAGGCTGTCGTGAGTTTGCTAGCAAAACTAATACCTAAAGCACTCATGAGCTAACGATACACTTCGCAGCGTCATCGGTCTTTCAATCTTTCGCCTCATCAAACTCCTTGAGCTCCGCTCATCTCCCAATCCAATGTTCGACCGTGTTCTAGTTGTTGCGTTGACTCAAGCGGAACAAGCACTGAGCCTTATCGGGGCCATCATTCCTACGATAAAGCCTTTCCTGAACGATTTCAACACTCGAGCCCGTCTCATGCACCAACGAACGCAACGAACGGTTACTGGAACTCCACTAACGACGTTTCGCACTCGGGGAAGTCCTTCCGTTTCGCCTCATGGCAGCCAGGAGAACATAATAAGAGTGGAGAGGGCTTTCGATGTGACGTACCAATAAACACAAACCTCAACACCAAAGGTCATAAATAGGCACCAAAGCAGTGTGAAGGCGTGAGTTGCACCCACAGAATCGCGTTGGCGAAATCTTCGATAGCGCTTGGAGCGGCCACAGGGTTGTGGAAGTATGCCTCACGATAGCACTATAAAAGCTTCCCGCAATTGATTGTCACAATTTCTCGCAGTACAGTACCAACAAAACCCTTTCTATTTGATATACAACACATCTTGGAATATGAGCTTTAAGATGTCGCAGTCACGGGACTTCGTATATTGAAAAGCGAAGATCGCTAGAGCGAATGACAAGTATCATTCAAGCCTTATCGCTCCAGTTTCTGTGCGCATGCCGTCCGCCCTACCCTAGTACCCTAGTGGTAGGCATGGGTCTTGTACGACGTTCTAGAGCGGTGGTTTCCCTTGTCAGCGTGTACACCGTGGATGGAGGGTAGTGGCCGCTGACAAGCCCTCGCATCTCGCTTCACAAGACCAAGTCGCTAGTTTGATGCAAACGATACTGGAAATGACTCTGCCCGGTCGGGATCGCGAAGAGACTCCTCATTAAGAACCCCTTAATATATGTCCTGCAGTAGCCTCCTCTTAGGTGACTGTTTAGAACTACCTTCTTTATCTTTGATCATCTCTCACCTGTGATCTCCTACCTTCAAACCTTCAACACGTCAGTCCGCTTTTGTTTATCTGCTATCACAAAGCCCTTTACAATAAGGCAAACACCAGAAAAAGTCTCACAATGCTCGACCACGCTATCCCGTCTACCCTCACGGGAACTCAGCATGACAGAGACTACATGGAGAAATCTGGACGCACACAAGACATGCAACGCGTGTACACCCTCTTCGTACTCTTTGGATTTGGATGCACATTGATCGCGTCGCCAGAAGTACAGCTCTTGAGCTTCCAACTGGGTCTTAACAATGGAGGTACAGCTGGCTTGTTCTGGGGGTTTGTGGTCGTTGTCACAGTTCTCTGCCTCGTGTACATGAGCTTGTCGGAAATGGCATCCATGGTAAGTCTTCACTTTCGGCGTCACGTCAAGATCGCGCTAATGGGGTTGTATAGCAACCCACCGCTGGCGGACAGTACGAATGGTAAGTCCCACGATCACTTCATCCGGTGCGAGTACTGACGTGTTCGTCCACATGGTAGGACGAGTTTACTGGCGCCTGAAAAAAGTCAAAGGTACCTCTCTTACACGGTCGGCTGGTTTGGTGTCATCGGGTGGCAATCAGGAATCACCGCGATTGCATTCCTCATCAGCAACTCGATCCAGGGCCTCATTGCCTTCACCCATCCGGACTACACTTGGGCGCAATGGCACGGTACGTTACTCGCAATCGGCGTGGTATCTTTTGCCGTTGCTATCAACATCTGCGCTCCGGCACGAGTTCCACAGATCGAAGGTATCGTTGTCATATTTCGGTCGGTCGGAATTGCGGCCATACTTATAGTGCTTTGGGTTTTGGCACCGAAGAACAACGCCCACGATGCCTTTCTGCAATTCCGGAACAACAGTGGCTGGCCACACGACGGGCTGGCTTTCATGGTCGGACTTCCGAACCTAGCCCTTTCGCTACTTGGGTTCGATAGCATGGTGCACATGTGTAAGTCATCGTCGTTTGATATCTTACTGAGGAGGTAAGATTAAGAAATTAACACCGAACAGCCGAAGAAACTAAAGGCGCGAGTAAAACTATCCCGCGCTCGATCATGAGCTCCTTTGCTGTCAACGCGATCCTCGGCGCCTTTACGATCATTACCCTTATCTTCACCTGCGGCGACCTCGATAAGGTGCTGCACTCCCCATACGGCTTGCCAGTCATCGACATATTTTACAACACAACCAACAACATTCCGGCGACTATCATCATGGTTCTTCTCCTCATGATGACACTTCTCGCTAGTGCGATCGCCGTCGTCGCGACGGCCAGTCGACAATTTTGGGCTTTTTCCAGGGACCTGGGTCGACCGTTTTCCAATATTACTGGCCATGTAAGTTGCAATGGGCGTACAACAAGAATACGAACGCTGACATGCTTCAAAATAGATTCACCCAAAGGCTGATATCCCATGCAATGCAATCTTGGTCTCCTGGGGCGGCTGTGTTGCGCTTAGTATGATCAATCTTGCTTCGGTTACTGCTCTCAACGCCTTTTTCTCGCTCAATATCGGCTGCCTACTCGGATCCTACGCGATTCCGATTGGCTGCATACTGTATCGACGCATGCGCGGCGAAGTACTCCCCGACTCGCAGTGGTCATTTAGCAGGTTGGGGTGGGCCATCAACTTATTAGCTCTATGCTCGCTGGTGCCGATATTTGTATTCGTCATGTTTCCGATCGGCTTGCCTGTGAAACCGGACAATATGAATTGGGGCAGTTTGATGTTCGGAGCTGTTGTTGTCTTATCGACGGCATTATATCTTCAGCACGGAAAGTCCAACTACACATCGCCGAAGCAGCGGCAGAGAGCCAATGGAGGGGTCTCGCCAGCATTGTGATAAGTTCAACGCAGGAGTTTGTTTGGATCCGGCTTGATCGACCGCACAATATTTATCTCTGGATCTCCGTTCAGGAGTTCAACTTCGTAGTGTACTTTGTAAATATCATCGAAGCACCATCCCAGTCATCGTCTTCATCTGTTATACAACCTACATATCTTAATGAACTGTTGACAACTGCCGGGTGACCCCGCATGTCAGTCACTTAGCAATGTGACTGAAACCCCGAGGAGCATCGATCACAGTCTTCATTACTATACATCGACGACTACTGTATCTGAGCGCTTGTACTGGTCAACGTCCACCAACATATGGTGCATTCTGCGTGAAACGAAACCTTACCCCCAAAATTATTTCGTGTCAGTACACGTCTCTACCAGTTGAATTACCACTGTCTGCCAATAGCGGTCGTACGCACTTTTTGTACCCCGTTCGTAACGATGTCACAGTGCCATTTTCCAACAAACAGAGGCTGGGCGACCACCAATGGGTGTCTAGCCGCCCTTCCGGTATCGAGTACAATTACCATACCCCTTGCGCCGTCTCTAGCTCCGCTGAAGCGATTGGTTCGTCATGGTTGACCCGGTCTATCCGCCTGGTTCGCTCCCTGAGTTTGAGTAGATTAGCACGGCAAGTTGGCAAACTGCATTACTACTGTGCTTAGGGTAGATTGAGTAACTACGCCACCTGTTCCACCGTTCGCGTTATCATGGTTGCAATAGTCAGATGAACGTAGATGGCGCCATCCAAGTCTCGTCATCCTGATGTATCCTGCGGCTTGTGTGCTGCTGCGGTCGCAATCAGAAGGAGTTGTGTAGTAGGGCTGGGCGGCGTAGTAGATCGCCGGAGCCTGCAGTACCATAAACGATAGCACCTTCACGCTTCGAACAGATGGAGTTGAGCATAATTGTTTAAGCGATTATCGCCTAGCCTCAGAAGAACACATTCAACCGGTGCTCCGCGTCTTGCGAGACTCGCTTGACGCTGGTCGTGTTCATCCCTTGTAGGCGAACAGACATGGGGTCACGGGCAGAGTGTTATTTTGCGTGGTGACAGTATGGCGAACGTTTCTAGATCTTGATCTCGTCAAGTGCAACGCTCGCTCTCACTTCATAGCGTTCCTTGTCTCACCGCAGGCAGAGATTCTACAATTCCACCAGCGGACCGGAAAGTCTGACCAAAAGAGCTCTAGACGTGGGCTATCGGCTCGTCTCCAGCTGAGGCGCCGATCGACACAGCGTACAACCTGACGGCACATCACATGGGCAATCCTCACCGCGCTTGCGGCGACAAAAGCAGACCAAGAAGTGTGAGCAACTGACTCGTCACTGCGTACACTGTTGAAGAAGTCATATTTTGACTTTGAGCCTAATGCAAGTGCAGGGGTTTGTTCAGCAGCAGAGACGAGATCGAGGATGCAATCAGCACGGAGCCATGGTCTAGGATCCCTACGCGCCCCTCTTCCCCCCGAAGGAAGGAGTTGGCTCGTAATATCATGAGCGAATTCTTTCGGCTTATCTTCGTCGGTCCGTAGAAAATTTGCGTCCAATCGATGCGAGGTAGTCAAAGAAGCGCGGTACGATCGGCTCAGGTCGCAAAGGGCTTTGTTTTGTGCCGATTGACGCCTCTAGGCGACCTTCTCAACAATGAGGCTACTACTTGCCGTTATCAATCGTAACCTAACCCTATCGGAAGTCAGAGATTGCAGCGACAGGCTAATACCGATTCAACGACACTTAGTAGCTGGGCAACCAGGGTTGGCCTTCTGACCGCCTTTTCTTGTCCGAGTCTCGAGTGCAGCCACCATGCCATACTGGACTACTCCCAGCTCAAACTGAACGATCGATCTACCTCGGTTGGCTTGAACAAGCCGGTAATCCCGTTCCTCAAGGTTGAAGAGACCCAAACGGCGAGTTAGCAACCTGCATTGCTGATACAATTGTGTTCTCCTGCAAACCTATCACTAAGTTACTGCTCTTGCCCATCCTGTGGCTTCCTATCCCATTTCTTTGTGCTTCCTTCTGTACTCGTTGACGGTCATTCCTATCGGTACTAGACGCATGCGCGTGCTTGGTCTCGCAATCCCAGCACTCGATGTTCCCTGTCAGCAACGACGAGATAAATGGAAGTGCACATCAGGCTACCCCGGCGTCTCCACTACTTGTCACTCGGGTATCACCCGCCTACGCAAATATCCAGTGCGGACTGAACCGACAAGAATATCCGGAATTCGATCTTGCTGTGACAGGGTCATCGATGCCCCAATGGCCGCAACTCACGCATCGTACGCCATCAATGCTGTTACCATCTTTCTCTGGTCCAGTATCAACATCCAAGCCGAAGTCAGAGTCGCTATCACGTAAAGTGACATCGAGAGAGGCAAGACTGCGCGCACAGCAGATACGAGATTTTAAACTACAGAATCCCAAAGCCACACAAGAGCAGATCGCCAGTCCGTCAGGCCTTGAGTATCTAATGAAAATTCGCCTAACACTACTGACTATGTCGCAGGTATACACGGATGTGGTCGAACGTAAAAAAACCGACATCCGCGTGTTTGAAGGATTGCGCTGACTCCTCACCAGCACTGTTCGAAGACATTTGAACGCCCATGACGACACTGCCAATAACCATCGATCCTCAATGCCGGGAAGATTGGGTGACAGGGTACTTGCGCCAAGGAAACCTGGGCAAGCCGGAACGACTTCAGGCACAGCGCCAATGTGCTCACGATCACAAAAGCCTGTCATGTCAGCCCCGACGGAAATCAGCCCAGCAGCGGCACTCGAGGCGTTCGATGGTGTGCTTGAACATCTTCACAGGCGATTGACCAAAGAATTCGAATCCAACGATATCTTGAGATTGGGCAGCATCCGACAGAAAATCTCTTCATGTCAAGTGCAGCGATTGAACGATCAGGCTATGGAGTCTCCCAACTCTCTTTAGGTATCCTGGTTGTGATAGTCAGACCAAGTCAAGTAGCGTTACAAAGGTCTCGCCAGTCTAATTAATGTTGCTGCCTTGCTACATCCGTAACTCACCCGTCCAAATGTCCTACTTCCGTGCGGAGAACATCCTGCGTCGACGAACAAGAATGGGGCAACGAGCAGAGTGTTATTTTACGTGATGACAGTACGACAAGCGTTCTCGGTCCTCGATCTCGAAAATTTCGTGAAGTTCGATGCTCTCTCGAAATTCTTACCATCCCGGCTTGAGTTGTTGCGACTTCATCAGCAGGCCGGAGGGTCTAACCGAAAAGGTTGTAGCTGTGGACGTAGCTTGCGCCCCCACCGAGTCCAAGGCTATTCGTATCACTACTTCGGTACGCTGAGTGTGGTGCTGTGTGAGAGCCGTAGCGATATGGGCCGCGAGCAAATGTTTGCAAGGGTGTGCTACTGGATGGAATGGCAGGGCATGGACTCTCCATCGCGATGTGCGGCGATCGCTGCGTGGTTGAACTTTGCAGAACTCCTTGCATGCCGTAGCTTTCGCTCGGGGGGCATAGGGCATGTTGTTGGAGAGGGAAAGACTGATGTCCTTGAGGAGCGCTGTACACTTGACGGAACTGATAATCGCTGGTAGGGATGAGATCACTCCCTTCGATATATGCCGGCCGTCCTGTGGGTGCGTTCGTGTTGCCAAAAGTAGACAAGCCAAGCTGAACGCGTGATCCGTAAGGAGACCAGAGCGTTGTGCCGGACGGGCTATTAGAGTAATCG
>Ga0265797_10004298_pt1 | contig 21892 bp, 14 predicted proteins | sample P2T30metagenome_FD_192433 | JGI IMG/M metagenome (GOLD analysis project Ga0265797, IMG submission 192433) | Plant litter microbial communities from East Loma Ridge, Irvine, California - P2 T30 | ecosystem: Environmental > Terrestrial > Plant litter > Unclassified | place: USA: California... | reverse complement strand
CGACCGGCCGTTCGGACTACCCGAACCAGGTCAACAACGTGCTGTGCTTCCCCTACATGTTCCGCGGCGCGCTCGACTGCGGCGCGACCACCATCACGCGCGAAATGGAAATCGCGGTGGTGCACGCGATCGCCGACCTGGCCCACGCCGAGCAGTCGGACATCGTGGCTTCGGCCTACGGCATCTCGAACCTGTCGTTCGGTCCGGAATACCTGATCCCGATGCCTTTCGATCCGCGCCTGCTGACCCACATCGCGCCGGCCGTGGCCAAAGCCGCGATGGATGGCGGCGTCGCCGCCCGTCCGATCGCCGACCTGGCCGCCTACGCCGAAAGCCTGCAGCAGTTCGTGTACCGCAGCGGCAGCTTCATGAAGCCGCTGTTCCAGGTCGCCAAGAGCGCCCCGATGAGCCTCAAGCGCATCGTCTACGCCGAAGGCGAAGAAGAGCGCGTGCTGCGTGCGGTGCAGGTGGTGGTCGACGAAAAGCTGGCGCGCCCGATCCTGGTCGGCCGTCCGGCGGTGCTGGAACAGCGCATCGTCAAGTTCGGCCTGCGCCTGAAGCTGGGCGAGCACTTCGACGTGATCAACCCCGACTTCGACGAGCGCTACCGCGACTACTGGCAGACCTACCACCAGATGGTAATGCGCAAGGGCGTGACCCAGGACATGGCCAAGCTGGCGATGCGCCGCCGCCATACCCTGATCGGCGCCATGATGGTGCACAAGGGCGATGCCGACGGCATGATCTGCGGCACCTACGGCACCACCCAGATGCACCTGGAATTCATCGACAAGGTGCTGGGCCGCCGTGCCGGCACCAACGTGTATGCGGCGATGAACCTGGTGATCACCCAGGAGCGCCAGCTGGCAATGGTCGATACCCACGTCAACGAGAACCCGACGGCGGAAGAGCTGGCCGAGATCACGATCATGGCGGCCGAGGAGCTGGAACGCTTCGGCATCGTGCCGCGCGCGGCGCTGCTGTCGCACTCGAACTTCGGCACATCGAACAGCGCATCGGCCTGCAAGATGCGCGAGACGCTGGCGCTGGTGCAGCAGAAGGCCCCGGGCCTGGAAATCGACGGCGAGATGCACGGCGACGCCGCGCTGGATTCCAAGCTGCGCGCCAAGATCATGCCGCAGTCGACCCTGACCGGCGACGCCAACCTGCTGGTGATGCCGAACATCGAGTCGGCCAACATCGCCTACAACATCCTCAAGACGGCGGCCGGCAACGGCATCGCGGTGGGTCCGGTGCTGCTGGGCTGCGCGCGTCCGGTGCACATCCTGACGCCGTCGGCGACCGTGCGCCGCATCGTCAACATGACCGCGCTGTGCGTGGTGGATGCGGTGTCGCAGCGCTGATCGTTCCTGTATTTGTACAAAGAACCGCGGGTTTCGGCCCGCGGTTTTTTTTCGCCTAATGGATCAGCTACGCCCGAATAAGTTCCCAGCAATTAATGCAACCGAACTAAAGCTTGAGCCACTCCCAAGGATGAGCCGATGGCAGGTCGTCGACACCGCTTTTCAGGAATAATACCCATATCGAATGTTGTAAGTATTGCATGATTTCTAACCTGGAATCGGCTCGACATGCACACCCCAAAAAAAGCGCTGGTCACGGGCATCACCGGTCAGGACGGTGCCTATCTCGCCGAACTGCTGCTGGCAAAAGGGTATGCCGTGACCGGCACCTTCCGCCGCGCCAGTTCGGTCAATTTCTGGCGTATCGAAGAACTCGGCATCGCCGGCCATCCAAACCTTTCGCTGGCCGAGTATGACCTGACCGATCCGGCTTCCAGCATCCGCCTGGTCGCGTCGATTCGTCCGGACGAGGTCTACAACCTGGCGGCGCAGAGCTTCGTCGGCGTCTCCTTCGACCAGCCGGTCGCCACTGCGGCGATCACCGGCATCGGCGTGGTCAACCTGCTCGAAGCGATCCGCATCGTGCATCCCGAAACACGCTTCTACCAGGCCTCCACCTCCGAGATGTTCGGCAAGGTGCAGGCCGTGCCGCAGGCCGAGAATACCCCCTTCTATCCGCGCAGCCCCTACGGCGCCGCCAAGCTGTATGCGCACTGGATGACGGTGAACTACCGCGAATCGTATGGGCTCTTCGCCAGCTCCGGCATCCTGTTCAACCACGAGTCGCCACTGCGCGGGCGCGAATTCGTCACCCGCAAGATCACCGATGCCGTCGCCCGGATCGTGCTAAACCGGCTCGACGTGCTCGAACTGGGCAACCTCGACGCCCGGCGCGACTGGGGCTATGCGCGCGACTACGTCGACGGCATGTGGCGCATCCTGCAAGCCCCCGAACCGGACACCTTCGTGCTGGCCACCCGGCGTACCGAGTCCGTGCGCGATTTCGTGGCCATGGCCTTCCGCGCCGCCGGCATCCACCTCGAATGGAAAGGGCAGGGCGACGCCGAAACCGGCCATTGCGCGGAAACCGGCAAGCTGCTGGTGCGCGTGTCACCCAAGTTCTACCGCCCGGCCGAAGTCGACCTGCTGATCGGCGACCCATCCAAGGCGCAGCGCGAACTGGGCTGGCAGGCCGGCACCACGCTGGAGCAGCTGTGCCGGATGATGGTCGAGGCCGATTTGCGCCGCAACGAACGCGGCGGCGGGTTCTGACATGAAACGCCTGAGCGCCGACGAAACGCTGCGCGTGGCCGAACCACGCGAAGGGGAGGGCCGGCGCGCCCTGATCACCGGGCTGCGCGGATTCACCGGCCACTATCTGGCGCGCGAGCTGGGCGCGGCCGGCTACCGCGTGTTCGGCACCGTGCTGCCGGACGGCGCCACGGGTACCGACAGCGCGGGCGGGCCGGATGCCGTGTTCGCTGCGGAGGTCTTTCCCGCCGACCTGCTCGACCGCGCGGCCGTGGCCGGAGTCATCGAGCAGGTGCGCCCGGACGTGGCCGTCCACCTGGCCGGCATCGCCTTCGTGGCGCATGCCGACGCCGAGCAGATCTACCGCGTCAACGTGGCCGCCACCCGCAACCTGCTGGAAGCGCTGGCGGCCAGTCCGCACCCGCCGTCCAGCGTACTGCTGGCCTCGTCCGCCAACATCTACGGCAATGCCCAGGCCGGGCTGATCGACGAAAGCGTGGCGCCGATGCCGGCCAACGATTACGCGGTCAGCAAGCTGGCCATGGAATACATGGCCGGGCTGTGGATGGACCGGCTGCCGATCGTGATCGCACGCCCGTTCAACTACACCGGCGTCGGCCAGAGCGAGCGCTTCCTGCTGCCCAAGATCGTCGCGCATTTCCGTCGCGGCGCAGCGCACATCGAGCTCGGCAACCTGGCGATCGCCCGCGATTTTTCCGATGTGCGCATGGTGGCCGGCAGCTACCGGCGGCTGCTGGCGGCGGCGCCCCGGGGCCAGGCATTCAACGTGTGCTCGGGCCGCTCGCATTCGCTGGCGAGCGTGATCCGGATGATGGAAGAGATTGCCGGCTACCGCATCGAGGTGCAGGTGAATCCGGCCTTCGTGCGCGCCAACGATGTGCTGACGCTGGCCGGCGACAACGCCAGGCTGGCCGGCACCATCGGCGCACTGCACCCGATTCCGCTGGCCGACACGCTGCGCTGGATGTACGAGGTAGGAACATCATGACCGCCAAGGCGCTGCGCATCGGTCTCGGCACCACCATGATCGAGCCGGCCCTCCAGCGCGGCCACCTGGACGGCATCGGCGTGTATACCCGCGCCCTGCTGCGCCACTTGCCGCGGGCCGGCTGCAACGTGCTGCCGTTCTCGTGGCCGCGTGCGCGCGGCCGGACCGTCCTCAGTGCCGGGCAGCCGCTGGCCCGTTCCTTCGAACGCGCCTCGCTGTCCGACCTGCTGATGCCGGCACGGCACCGCGTGCATGTACCGGCCGACGTGTTCCACGTGACCGATTACCGCGTGGTGCGCATGGATTGCCCGGTGGTCGCCAGCCTGCACGATGCGCTGCCGCTCACGCACCCCGAATGGTGCAATCCGCGCCTGCGCGGCGTGAAGAACTGGCTGCAGCGCAAGGCGGCGCAAAAGGCCGACCACGTGATCGCGCTGTCGCACTTTGCGGTAGCGGAACTGGTCGCGAGCTTCGGCGTCGACGCGCGCCGCATCACGGTGGTGCCCTGCGGCGTCGACGAAGCCTGGCTGCAGCCGCCGGCAGCCGGGGCGGTGGCGGCCACGCTGGCCGCCAATGGCCTGCGTCCGGGCTATTTCCTGTTCGTGGGCACGCTGCAGCCGCGCAAGAACCTCGAGCGCCTGCTGGATGCCTACCTGGCGCTGCCGGCCGCGGTGCGCGCCGAACGCCAGCTGGTCATCGTCGGCCGCGCCGGTGCCCGTGCCGAGGCGCCGCTGCGGCGCATGGCGGCGGCCCGGCGCAGCGGCGCCGGCGTGGTCTGGCTGAACCGGCTCGACGATGCCGTCCGGCTGCGCCACGTGTACGCCGGCGCCGGCGTGTTCGTGTTCGCTTCGCTGTACGAAGGCTTCGGCATCCCGGTGGTGGAAGCTTTTGCTTCGGGCGTCCCGGTGGTGGCCGCGAACACGACCTCATTGCCGGAAGTGACGGCCGGCGCCGCCGTCGAGGTCGATCCGCTCGACAGCGGCGCCATCGCCGACGCCATGCTGGCCCTGGTGCGCCAGCCGCGGCTGCGGGCGCGCTGCATCGCGGCCGGCCATGTGCGCGCCGCGCAGCTGACCTGGAGCGCGACCGCGCGCCAGACCGCCGCCGTCTACCTGCGCCTGCTGTGAGGGCCCGCCATGCGCGTTCTCCATTTCTATAAAACGTATTATCCCGATTCGGTCGGCGGGATCGAGCAGGCGATCCGCCAGATGTGCGTGGGCACCGCGCGGCTCGGCATCGTCAGCCAGGTGCTGTCGCTGTCGCGCGACGGCCAGTGCGTGCCGCTCGAGGTCGAGGGCCACAGCGTGGAGCGGGTAGCGCTCGACTTCGAGCTGGCTTCGAACGCGGTGTCGCTGCGCGCCATCGGCCGGCTGGCCCGGCTGGCGCGCAATGCCGACGTGGTGCACTACCATTTCCCGTGGCCGTTCATGGACATCGCGCACTTCCTGGCGCGGACCGGCAAGCCGGCCGTGGTCACCTACCACTCGGACATCGTGCGCCAGCAAGCCCTGCTGCGCCTGTACCGGCCGTTGATGCACCGCTTCCTGGGCAGCGTCGACGCGATCGTCGCCACCTCGCCCAACTACCTGGCCACCTCGACGGTGCTGGAGCGCTACCGCGACAAGACCCGTGTGATCGCCTTCGGTCTGGACCGCAAGATGTATCCGGAGCCGCCCCCCGCGCGCCTGGCGCACTGGCGCGCCCGCGCCGGCCCGAAATTCTTCCTGTTCGTCGGCGTGCTGCGCTATTACAAGGGCCTGCACATCCTGCTCGACGCGGTGGCCGGCACGCCCTACCCGGTAGTGATCGTCGGCGCCGGCCCGATCGAGCACGCGCTCAAGGCACATGCGGCACGCCTGGGCTTGCCCAACGTGTTGTTCGCCGGCGCCGTGGACGAGGCTGACAAGGTGGCGCTGCTGCGGCTGTGCCATGCGGTGGCGTTTCCCTCGCACCTGCGATCGGAAGCCTTCGGCATTTCTCTGCTGGAAGGGGCGATGTTCGGCAAGCCGATGATTTCGAGCGAGATCGGCACCGGCACCACTTATATCAATGTGCACGGCGAAAGCGGACTGGTGGTGCCGCCGTCGGATCCGGCGGCGCTACGGGCGGCGCTGCGCACCTTGTGGAATGACCCGCAGATGGCGCAGGCGATGGGGCGGCGGGCGGAAGCGCGTTATTGGCGGCTGTTCACGTCGGCGCAGATGGCGGAGGGGTATGCGGCGCTGTACCGCGAGCTGGCGGCGCGCGCGGCGCCGGTGACGCTGGCACCGGCGGCGGAAGTGGGATGACGCTTGCGTTTCGGGTAGGGTGGACGGCTCTGCCGTCCACGCGTTCGAGCACCCTTCGATTTACCGTCATGGCATTCGGACGGCGCGTATCACCGCGTGGACGGCAGAGCCGTCCACGCTACGCAGCTTCAGGCACCTGCTCCGCCCAGCGCTGCCGGATCGCCCGGATCGCCGGCATCTGGGCGATGAACAGATCGACCAGCGCCGGGTCGAAATGCTTGCCCTTCTGCTCGACCAGCAGCTGGACCGCTTCTTCCTCGGTCCAGGCCTTCTTGTACGGGCGTACCGAGGTCAGGGCGTCGAACACGTCGGCCACCGCGCAGATGCGGCCCTCGAGCGGGATGCTGTCGCCGGCCAGGCCGTTCGGGTAGCCGCTGCCGTCCCATTTTTCGTGGTGCGTCAGCGCGATGTTGCGTGCCAGCGCCAGCATGCCGCTCTCGTGCTCGCCGATGATCTCGGCGCCGATGCGGGCGTGGCTCTGCATGATCTTCCATTCGTCCGCATCGAGCGGACCGGGTTTTTGCAGGATGCGGTCGGGGATGCCGATCTTGCCGACGTCGTGCATCGGCGCCGCGTGCAGCAGATCGTCGGCTTCGTTTTCGGTCATGCCGGCGGCCAGGCCCAGCACGCGCGCGAAATGGCTCATGCGGATCACGTGCAGACCGGTCTCGTTGTCCTTGTACTCGCTGGCCAGGCCGAGGCGCTGCACGATCTCCAGGCGCGAGGCGCGCAGTTCTTCCATGCGCACCAGCGACAGGTGGTTGCGCACGCGCGCGCGCACGATGGGCGGGCTGATCGGCTTGGTGATGTAATCGACCGCGCCGGCCTCGAAACCTTCCAGCTCGTCGTCGGTGTCGTTCAGCGCGGTCACGAAGATCACCGGGATCGACGCCAGCGCCGCATCGGCCTTGAGCGCGGCGCACACTTCGTAGCCGCTCATGCCCGGCATCATGACGTCGAGCAGGATCAGGTTGGGGCGTTCTTCGCGCGCCAGTTCCAGCGCACGGGTGCCGTCCTTGGCGAAGCGCAGGCGGTAATGGTCCTGCAGGATCTGGCGCAACAGCTGCAGGTTGCTGGCTTCGTCGTCGACCGCCAGGATCAGCGGCAGGTGTTTGTTGCTCATTGCGGGATCTCCGATGCGGATTCGTCGAGGGCCTCGAGCACGGCGTCGAGCTGTTGCAGGGCCAGTGCAAAGTCGAAGTCGGACAGCGCGGCGTGCACCTGCGCCACGCGGGTGGCCAGCGGATGGCCGCCCAGCGCGGCGGCCAGTCCGGCCAGCGAGCTGTCTTCCAGGCCGCCGCGGCGCAGCGCCTCGCGCAGCGCGTTGGCGGCGCGGCGGGCGCGCTCGAAGTCGACCGCCGGGCGCGCGGCCTGGGCCGGCCGGACCTGCGCTTGCGCTGGTGCCTGCGCTGATGCCGGCGACGGCGCGGGCAGGGCGGCGCGGATCGCGTCCAGCGCCGCGTCGAGCTGGCCGCACAAATCGCGCAGCGTGTCCTGGAGTGCCGTTTCGCTGCCGCGGAACAGCTTGCCGCTGTCGCCGTCGACCAGGCCTTCGAGCGTGCCCAGGGTGTCGGCCAGCAGTTCCAGGCCGATGTTGGCCGCCACACCGCGCACCTTGTGCGACAGCATGCGCAGTGCGCGGTAGTCAGCCGCGCCGGCCTGCGCCGACAGCGCCTGCGCCAGGCCGGCGTGCTGGCTGTCGAAATGGGCCAGCGCTTCGTCATACGCGTCCTGCTTGCCGCTCCAGCGGCGCAGGCCGGCGTGGCGGTTCAGCACCTCGCGCTCGCGCGCCGTCAGTTCCTCGACGGGCTGGCTGGAGGCCAGGCCGAGCACGCGTGCGATTTCGTGCGACAGCGCATACCAGTCGACCGGCTTCGAGGCAAAGCCATCCATCCCGGCCTCGACGCTGGCGTGGCGGTGTTCGGCCAGCACGCTGGCGGTCATGGCGATGATCGGCACGCGCTTGCGGCCCGCGGCCTCGGCCTGCTGGCGGATCAGGCGCGTGGCCGAGAGGCCGTCGATGGTCGGCATCTGGAAGTCCATCAGGACCAGGTCGAACGGTTCGCGCGCGGCCAGGTCGACCACCACCGCGCCGTCGCTGGCGGCGGTCATGGTGTGGCCGCGGCGCGCCATCAGCAGCTGCAGCAGTTCCAGGTTCTGCGGCACGTCGTCGGCCACCAGCACGCGCAGCGGCGGCAGGGCCGCGGCGGTGCGCACGCGCGGCTGCTGCGGGGCGAAGCGCGCCAGCACCAGCGGCAGCACCACGTGGAAGGTGGTGCCCTGGCCAGGCGCGCTTTCGGCCCAGATGCGGCCGCCCATCAGCTCCACCAGCTGCTTGCTGATGGTGGTGCCCAGGCCGGTGCCGCCGAAGCGGCGCGTCATCGAGGCATCGGCCTGGGTGAACGGTTCGAAGATGGCGGCCAGACGGTCCGGTGCGATGCCGATGCCGGTGTCCTTGACGGAAAAGTGCAGCTGGCCATCGTCGAGGTCGGCGCGCAGGGTCACGCTGCCCTGCTGGGTGAACTTGATGGCGTTGTCGAGCAGGTTGGTCAGCACCTGGCGCACGCGCAGCTCGTCGCCGCGCAGGCAGGTCGGCAGCGCCGGGTCGTAGTGGATGTCGACGTGCAGGCCCTTGGCGCGCGCATTTGCCGCCAGGGTCGACGACAGTTCGTCGATCAGCGACAGCAGGTTGTAGTCGTTCTGCTCGAGTTCCACCGCGCCTTTTTCCAGCTTGGCGGTGTCGAGGATCTCGTTCAGCAGGCGCAGCAGGGCGCGGCCGGCGCTGCGGATGGTGTCGAGGTGGCGCCGCTGGTCGGCCGCCAGTTCGCCGTCGAGCAGCACGTCGGTGAAGCCGAGGATCGAGTTCATCGGGGTGCGGATCTCGTGGCTCATGTTGGCCACGAAGCTGGCGCGCGCGGCGGCGGCCTGTTCGGCGTTTTCCTTGGCCTCGCGCAGCGCTTCTTCCATCTGGCGGCGTTCGGTGATGTCGAGGATCACGCCATCCAGCCAGTGCGCTTCGCCGGCTTCGTTGCGCACGCTGGTGCCGTTTTCCCACAGCCAGCGGGTGCTGCCGTCGGCGTGCAGCAGGCGGTATTCGACCAGGTAGGGCCGGTTGTCGCGCAGCGCACCGGCGATGGTCTCGGACACGCGCACGCGGTCGGCGGCGTGGATCAGGTTGCCGAAGTTGCGGCGCGCCGGGGTGCCGATGAAGTCGGCGCACGGGTAGCCGGTGACGCGTTCGACGGCGTCGCTGATGAACACCATCGGATGCTCGCCCTGCAGCAGGCTGCGGTAGGAGATGCCGGGATGTTGCCGATCAGCGAGCGGAACTGCTGTTCGCTGGCAAGCAGCGCCTGTTCCATCGCGCGCCGTTCGGAAATATCAGTAATGAAGCAGACGAACAGTTCCTGGTCTTTCATGCGCGCATGGCCGACCGCGCGCCGGATCGGCACGATCGAACCGTCCTTGCGGCGGCCGGTGACGTCGGCGGCCACGGCGCTGGTGGTGACGGCGCCGCTGGCCAGCGTGTGCAGCAGGCCGACCCGCTCCGAAGCCTCTTCGTTGCCGATCAGGATGCGGATGTTCTTGCCCAGGATTTCCGCGCGCTTCCAGCCGTAGATGCGTTCGGCCGAGGTATTGAATTCGAGGATGGTGCCGGCGCGGTCGACCGTGACCACGCCGTCCACGGTGGTGGTCAGCAGGGCGCGCATCCAGCCTTCGCTGCGCGACAGGTCGCGGAACAGCTGGCGGTAGCGCAGCAGGCCGTTCAGGCCCAGCACCACGAAGGTGAAGGCCACCGTGATCAGGCTGATCCACAGTGCCAGGTGGGTGCTGCTGCTGGCCTTTTGCGGCGTCAGCGCGGCATGGCCGACGAAACGGGCAGCCGCCATGCCGGTGTAGTGCATGCCGGCGATGGCGCAGCCCATCACGACGCCGGCCAGCAGCAGGCGGTGCGATTCCTTCAGACGCTTGACGCCGGACAGGCCGAAGCGCACCCACAGCGCCAGCGTCGCCAGCACCACCGCGACCACGATCGACAGCGCGAACATCACCGGGTCATAGCGCAGCTCCAGGCCCATTTCCATGCCGGCCATGCCGGCGTAGTGCATGGCGCCGATGCCGGCACCGACCGCCACGCCGCCCGCCAGCAGGCCCCAGCCGCCCAGGCGCTCGCGCGCGATCAGCCACAGCGCGACGAACGAGGCGCCGATGCTCGGCAGGCCCGAGATGAGGGTAGTGACCGGGTCGTAGTCGACGCTGGTGCACAGGTCGAAGGCGAGCATGCCGATGAAGTGCATGGCCCAGACGCCGATGCCGAGCGCCAGGCTGCCGGTGCCGAGCACGATCGAGCGCTGGGCGCGGTTGGCGACGGCCTGGCCGGCGACCAGCAGCGCCATCCATGACGCGAAGATCGCGACCAGCACCGACAGGATGACCAGCTTCGGCGTATAGAAACCGTAGCTGAGCAAGTTGGGGTCATCAGGCAGGGTGAAGATAGACAGCATGGATTAGGTCCAGCAAAATTGATTCATGGAAACTATCGAGAAGGTCCAAGTATGTCACTTTTTCCGTGCGGAAAGTTGCTCTAGGCAAAAAAATCAGCAAAAACGATACCGCGCCACCTGAAGGTGTCGCATGCATGCCACCGCAGCGGCATAAACTTGCTCTGCTGTTATGCATTGTGATTTGCTTCAGCTTGCTGTTATGCTAGCTGAACAGGTAACCGCCGGTACCTGCTCCAGCACGCGATGACATGAAAACCAGAATTGTTGCGGCATTACTGACGGTGGTATCGTTGACGCTGACGTGCGCCATGGCCCGGGCGCAGCCTGCTTCCCGCCCTGCATCCCAGCTCGCACCGCAGCTTTACCTCACCACCGAAACGCCGGCCATCGCCCCGCGCGAAGGTGAACCCGCCACCGGCCTGGCAACCGAGATGGTGCGCGACATCATGCGCCGTGCCGGCATCGGCCATACCCTCGATCTCCTGCCCTGGAAGCGCGCCTACAGCGCCGCGCTCGAACGCCCGGACGCCTGCGTCTACTCGACCACCCGCACCCCCGAGCGCGAAAGCCAGTTCCAATGGGTCGGCCCGATCGCCGATGCCGACTGGGTGCTGATGGCACGCGCCGACCGCCCCTTCAAGCTGCGCAGCCTGGACGATGCGCGCCGCTACCGCATCGGCACCTACAACGGCGACGCGCGCGACCAGTTCCTGCGTGCGCGCGGCTTCGACGTCGACCCGGCCCCGAACGACCAGTTGAATCCACCCAAGCTGATGGCCGGCCGCATCGACCTGTGGGCCGCCAGCTTGGGCCTCAACAGCAGGCAGACCCTGGCGCGCCAGGGTTACACCGGCAAGGTGGTCCCGGTGCTGGTATTCAATCGCATCCATACTTACCTGGCCTGCAACCGCGCCGTGCCGGACCGGCTGGTGGCGCGCATGAGCGAGGCACTGGGCGCCATGGAGCGCGATGGCACGGCGCAGCGCATTCGCCGCAAGTACGGCAGCCACGCACCGCAGGCGGCCAGGCCCTGAGTCGTGGCCTTGGTTGGGGCCTTAGTTGCCAATACCCGTGCGACCCGGCATGCGCAGCTTGTGTACCATCGGCAGTCTACGAGTATTTCCGAGACAGCCTTAAATCCGCGCCTGATCCCCACCGATGATTTTTCCGTCAGTTCCTACCGCATGCTGGCGCTGCGCGACGCCGTGCTGCAATCGTGGGAAAACCATGTGCGCGCCAAGCTGGCCAGCGCCCGCACCCTGAGCCATCCGGTCCTGATCGACACCATGCCGGTGCTGTACGAACGCCTGTGTTCGGTGCTGTCGCCGGCGTATTTCGAGCGTGACGGCGTGGATGTGACATCGATCGGCGAGGAGCACGGCATCGAGCGCGCCAACCTGTCCGATTACGATGCGGAAGGTATCCTCGCCGAGTTCCAGATGTTCCGCAGCGTGCTGTTCGACGTGCTCGACGCGCACGGCGTCATGCTGACGGCGCCGGAACGGCGCACCCTGCATCTGACCATCGACAGCGCGGTCCGCGAAAGCGTGCGCTCGTTTGTGTCCGCGACCGATTCGCTGCGCGAGCGCTTTGCCGGCGCGCTGGCGCACGACCTGCGCCAGCCGGCCTCGAACATGGTGCTGGCGGCCAATCTGATCCTGCACCTGAACCCTTCGCCCCAGATCGCGCAATGGGCGCAGCGCATCGTCAAGAACGGCGAGCGCATGGATACGATGCTGAACGAACTGCTGGACGCGCTGGCGATCCAGTCCGGCGACCGCCTGGCCCTGACCCTGAGCGAATTCGACCTGATGGCGCTGGCGCGCGGCGTGACCGACCGCGCGCGCGACTACCAGGGCACCGACGTGCGCCTGAGCGGTACCAGTGTCAAAGGCTGGTGGAACGACGCAGCGCTCGAGCGCGCGCTGGAAAACTTGCTGAACAATGCCCGGAAATACGGCGATGCCGGCGCGCCGATCGAGGTCAGCGTCGCCGACAGCAACGGCCGCGCCATCATCTCGGTGCGCAACCAGGGCAAGCCGATCCCGGCGGGCGAACTGGATGCGATTTTCCAGCACTTCGTGCGCTCCAGCGACGCCCGCGAGTCAACCACGTCCAGCTGGGGCCTGGGCCTGCCTTATGTGCGCAGCGTGGCGCAAAGCCATGGCGGCAGCGCGGTGGTGTACAGCGATGCCAATGCGGAGACCACGTTCGTGATCGATATTCCGGTGGATGCGCGGCCGTTTCAGCAGGGCTGATTCCTGACGGGCCGGCGGCTGGCGCGGGCAACAAAAAACCCGCGGTCTCGATGAGAATCGCGGGTTCGATGTGGTTCCTGAAACTTGCTTTTGGTGCTCCGGCCGGAACCGCGGACTTGCCCGAAAGCCGCATGGGTGCTGGGTTTTCATTGCGGGATCGTCTGTGGCATGGATGCACCTATGGATGCTCAACTGTTTAAGGTATGGGTGCAGATTTCCATTGTCGACGCACGCACCATAGGTTTGGACCCATGCTGCGGATCGAGGTTCGCTGGTTGTTCGAAGTGACTGGGTAGCAGGCATCACTACGGCTCAGACCACTTCGTCATGACGAAGTCGCCGTGTTGGTCATGACGAACTCTTTGCCTGTCAGGTCAGCGCCGGTCTGACTGCCCCCAAGGTCCGTTTGTAGCCGACAGCCCGTCTCAAGGCCTCGGACTCTGTCGGCTAGCGCGAATGCATTCGACCGCCCACTGTTCCACTTCGCTTGCCACCCACGCAGACGATCTACCGCTGAGCTTCACCGGCATCGGGAAATGTCCTTTCTTAATTGCGTCATAGACGCTACTTCGCGACTTGCCACAGATGGCGAGTACGTCTTTAAGTCTGAGGAACCGAACGTTGGCATGATTGCCCGACACACGGCGTTCAGCCGCCACATCGACCGCTTGCTGATCCATGTACGCCTCCAAAGTGAGTCTGGAAAAAAGCATCGCTTTGCGTAGCCGGATCACGCAGGTTTCGCTGTGTTGTTGACGAAGCGACTGCATAGACGTGATTAGCTCAGCTGCGATGCAGTTAGCAGTGTGCCGTCGCGTACCGGACTGAACATTGCGCTCGTAGGTATGCAAGCGTCATTAAACTCAGATCGAGTGTGTTGAAGGCAGGTCTTCGGGTTTGGTTTTTGGAGGCAGGATAGACTGGCGTACCATTGTTAATCTCTTCGAGATTAACAATGGTACGCGTCTCTTCAGCCGCTTGCGGTTGAAGAATTACTTACTTGTATGGAAGCCATTTAACAAGGTTTTCTTGAGTACTGCTGCTTGCTGAAGCGCAATCGTAAAAGTCTATCTAGCGTAGCTACCGTCGCTCTGGGGCGAATCCGGTCATTCGTAACATCTGCGTTTCTTCGGCTTTGGCTAACTGATATACTGAGATCAACCGCTTGCTTGGCCATGAGCTAACTTGATAACCCAGCAGTCTAGCCGCAAACGACAAAGATACTTGCTCTAGGGAATTGTCGGCGAACTTTTTTGTAGTTGTTTACAGAAGTATTCAATGATGCGTCTCGTGAGCATAGCGTATGCTAACGGATAATTTCAACATCTTGGTATAGTAAATTGACGAACGAATCTATTCCTGCGTCTGAATCGACGCCTACCGTCGTAGCATCGGTCGGACGGCGCCCTCAACGCCTTGGCGATGTCTTACGGGGACTTCAAGCCAAATGTACTAACGCTGTTGAGTTGTCACTTGATGGGGCGAATGAGAATGTTCTTGGCGAGAGCTACGTTTTTGCAAGTGACCTAGAAGCTTGGCGTAATGCGATAAATGAAAGCCCTGAAGCGGGTCTGTTGGCGACAGCGGCGACTGAATACGTTGTCGCCATGCTGAACGTTTGTCAGGGACAATATCGTAATGGATTCAAAGGGTTACGACTTGTACTTGAACTTTGCCTTCAGAGCACATACCTCTCCGCTAATCTTTTACTTAGAGAAGAATGGATTCGCGGAGAAAAGGATACAGTATGGGCAACCTTAATGGACGAGGAAAATGGGCCTTTAAGTCTCCGCTTTTGCAAAGCTTTTTTCCCTGAGCTAGGAGGGCACACGGGGCATTTCAGGGAACTAGCTCGGACAATTTATCGAGAACTTTCAGAATGTATTCATGGAAACGTTCCAAATCACATTCCATTGCCTTCCAAGTTGGACTTCTCGCAGGAAACGTTCAATTTGTGGCATAAGAAGGCGGAAATCGTTAGACTTGTAGTCCAATTCGCTTTTTCTGTCCGCTACCTTCGAAATCTTCCGGCAGATAAACGTAGGGAGATTGAGCCGGTATTGATCGAACAACTTGGCCACATATCGGCTATTCGCACGGAGTGCAGCACAAATGGCTAACGGAAATGATAAAAACAGCTTCGTAATTCGAACGGAGGACCTGCGGCCGGAAGAAATTCTGAATTTATTCGTTCCAACCGAACGCGACCAGCAGTTGATTACTAGCCTGAAATCGACTAGTCCAATGATCCTGGAAGGAAGCCGTGGAACTGGAAAGTCGTTCTTGTTGCGTGTGTGTGAGCAGCTGCAATTTACAGAGTACACGACTACTAAAGTTGTTCCAGTGTATGTCTCGTTTGTGAAGAGCTCTCTGCTTAGTACGCAAAATGACCGCCAATTCCAACAATGGATGCTGGCTCGGCTCGCTTCGAGGGTCCTTCGTACATTGTATCAGCTTGGCTTACTTGCTAAACCTACAGTTTCTACGGCGGTGCTCGCTGGCGGCGTGGTGGGGGTGGCTGGAGAAGAAACTCCATTAGAACGAATTGCACAGCGTTTTGAGGAGTCGTTCAAAAAGCCGGGCGCTTTCGTTGATGCCGCCGAAGTTCCGGATGTGGAGTCGTTCAAAGATGCAGTTGAAGACCTATGTAATGAATTAGGATTGCGTCGTATCAACATTCTCTTCGATGAAGCGGCACATATTTTCCGGCCGGAGCAACAGAGACAATTCTTCACGTTATTCAGGGACCTTCGTTCGCCTTATATGACGTGTAACGCAGCTGTATATCCCGGCGTAACTTCATACGGTCCTTCATTCGAGGCCGTACATGATGCACAGATTGAGTCATTAAATCGGGACATCCACGCTTCAACTTATCGCGAGCAGATGCGGGAGATTGTACTGAAACAATCGAGTGCCGAACTTCAAAGTGATATTGAACGCAATGGTGAGAACTTTGACGCACTTGCTCTTGCCGTAAGTGGTAACCCACGATTGTTGCTTAAAACGGTATCGCTGGCCGGAAAACTCCGTTCTTCTGATTCGCAAGCAGTGCTCAAGGATTTCTATCGAAACGCGATTTGGGCTGAGCACAGTGCACTCGCTGAACGGTATCCAGGACACAAGGAACTAATCGATTGGGGGCGTATATTTGTTGAACAATATGCGATTCCAGATGCAATTAAGAAAAACGAAACATGGCGAGCTGAAGGTAAGCCCGAACGCACTAGCTATTTTTGGGTTCATCGCGATGCACCTGAGGCGGTTAAGGAAGCACTCCGCCTGCTTACCTATACTGGTGTTATCACGAAGTTGGATGCAGGGGTCGTAGCGACTCGCAGTGAAGTTGGTGTGCGTTATGCGATTAACATAGGTTGTGTCGCTGCGCCGTCACCGAACCCGGTCTCCTTTATTACCGAATTAAGGAAAGGTCTGACTGTTAAACGGTACACTGAGTATGGCCAAAATATGTCAGCATTCGTTGAGATCGCTGCACGGGTTGGAGCGATGGCCGATGCGGACCTTTCGACCGAACTTGCGCGATTGTTATCGAAGCCTGTATCTGTACTTGATCTGACCGCGCATCAACTAGGGGCATTGGCTTCAGTCGGTATAAAAACGGTAGGGGATGCACTGACATCCACGGAGTCTACATTCCAACGCGCCTCTTACATAGGTCCCGTTCGGTCGCGGAAAATGATGAATGTCGTTACTGCGGCGGTTCTGGAGTTTCTATCTGGCTAACATCGAGCGCTCTTGAAGGTATTATGAACTTACCGAGCCAACGACTAGAGTGACATGATCCGAGCCTGAAATAGCGCGCCCCAGACAGGAAAGCGTCGCGAATTAAGCGTTCTTCGCTATACCGGCGATCTTATTCCAGAGAAAAAAGAACGCGCAATAGAAATCCGTGTCAATCAAGGGCTCGTATTCCGTCAACATGCGGCCCCTTGAAGATGCCGGGACGCTTAGCCCTGCATCGCGCAGCTTGGCATTAATTTCTTTCAGCTGAGAGAGCTGCTTTCCTTTCTTCGATTGCAAGTGATATTCACGAGCCGCCTTTGTTTTGAAGCTGGCGTACAGCGTTCGCATTGACTTTAGTTGAACCGGAGCGCCGAATACGTAACCGGCTTCCTCCAAGGCATGCCCCGACAGGCCGTTGGCCGTGAGGTTGAAGTTCCCGATCGCGGCCGAAGTCTTGCTCAAGTAAATCTTTGCTTGCAATTTATTCAAGAAATGCATATTGCTCCAGCTCAGACGCCACACTCGTTCGGCGATTGCGTCAGCCGAGCTCCCGGCTGTCGGTGACACGATGATCTCTTTCAAAGTATCGGCATCTACGAAACTTTCCCAGTCAGCGCCAACATAAGCGACCGCGATGCTTTCCGGTTGAACCATATGTAGCGCTTTTTAATCTGGGTACCGTGTATAAGTTTCAATGCTGTCTCCATATAGGTAGTGTCAGCCGAAAATCTTAAAAATTTGTTGACTCTACTTAATCGAGCGACGGTCGAATTTGGTTGTACCTCGGCTCTATTTCGAGGGTCGAAAAAAAATTATCAGTAAAGTCTATTGCAGTTCTTACTGCCCATAATGCACAACCATGGCCGAGCATTTGTTCTGGATAGAAAACAGTAATTAAACCAGCTAGCGGGTTAAGCGAAAACTTTCCTTTGAAACGCTTTTCAAATTTATGGACTTGATTGGAGTCAGTCAGTGTCGAATCGGCGGTAAGAACATTTTCAGGTTCATAGTGAATTAAAGCGTTTCGCAACTCGATTAATAATTTTGTGTCCTGATAAGGGTTAGCGGAGGGATTCAATGGCTGCTTGCCACTTACTTCTAAGGCGAGCTCGTATTTTTCAATAATTGAATACCTGGCGGTTCGTGGAATATTCCGTTTCCATAATCGACCCATTAAATCTGCTGCAGGAAGGACTTCCCGGATCTCGCTGTGCTTATCTGCAGAGTCACTAAACAGTTCGTTAATCGTGGCTTCTAAAAATGCAGTAGAGAGCATAATCGCCGAGACAACGTATGCGGCGTGCTCAGCTGGATTCATTGGTTCTTCCTGAGCCCAAAGATTATCGTTTGACCATCTCATCTCGTACTCAGCAGCTTTCTTTGTGAGAAGGGCCGCTGCCAATAGATGATTTATTGAGAAGTAATCCCTTCTGTAAATCTGCTGTAACTCGTCCATGTTCCCTTTGCTTTGCAAGTTGTGTAAGGTTTCATCATACCCAAGTGTAGCACTCCTAAACACAAAATTTCAGAGGTTGTTTGCCTTGATCGAGCGGGACCATCGCAACGTAAAATTCGGTGGGAGCTATATTGAGCTCGAAATGTTAATCCGCTTGAATTCTCTGGAGACTTCGAGAATGGAATTTTGGTCTGTGTTCGCCAGGCAGATAAGTTTCGATGATGGTCGGCTGGGCACCTAACTCAGCATTTGCGACATCACTGAGTGGACTTCTTCAGCGAAATTTTTCAATGCCCCTTCCGTTTCATGACGCTGGCAAGTAGCTACGCGAGCTGCCGGCCGTATAGGGGTTAAGACGACTAAATTTATCGCATTCTCATTGTGAAATGCCTGGTCTGGGTAGATTCATGGGTCTACGAAGATGCTCGGGAGGTGCGTGCAGGTAGTGCCGGTCAGCGCAAGCGTCGCTCGCGATCAGCCTTACCCTCAGCCGTCGACGCACTGCGTACCAATGGGGCTGCCAGTGGCATGGCTTCGCGCGTTTCCCGCACGCCCGCGGCAATCCGGCTGACCAGTTCTTCGGGATTGCGGAGTCTCGTACCGTCTGAGTCTGCCAAGCCTATAGTGCGAAGACGTAGACCCAGTCCATCGGCGCCGGCGCGCATCCGCTAGCCACCTCAAAGTAGGAACAGATCAGTACGTAGGTACCTCTAGGTACAATCCTTCGGAGAATTCAGACCAGATGGCGGCCCATTTAAGCTTCCGCCGGTGCTTGCACTCGACGATCTCAAGCATGTCCTCTGCCGATGGCGGCTACCCATCCTCCCGTGCTAAGTAAAGCGCGTTGTGCGCGGCTGGACTTTTATACCTGAGATGTATCCCGCAACACAGTCGTATATTTATGCTCACGCCGCAACTGCGGTGTCAATTGACCGGTGGCCGACCTTCTACTGCTTGCCGTCGGGTGGTCAATCGCCCCGTTTGATCGCATCAAGGTAGTCCGCCCAGCGTTGCATCATCAATCGGCGCGCAGGTAGATGCGCCGTGCGGTTGTATGCGCGTCCATTAGGATCTTTGACAGCATGAGCAAGCTGGTGCTCGATTAGATCAACTCTTTCGCCCAGTACTTCATCCATGATCGTGCGCGCCATCGCGCGAAAGCCGTGCCCGGTCATTATGTCCTTCCCGTATCCCATAGCGTGTAAGGCCGCGTTGACCGTGTTTTCGCTCATGCAGCGTTCATGCGTACGGACGCTGGGGAACACGAACTTGCCATGGCCTGTAATCGCACGAAGCTCCCGTAGCACTGCGACAGCCTGTGTCGCGAGTGGAACGATGTGGTCCTGTCCCATCTTCATTTTGGCACCAGGGATGCGCCATTCGGCCGCGTCGAGGTCGATCTCAGACCATTCGGCGGTGCGCAGCTCTCCGGGACGAACGAAGACCAGAGACGCCAGCTTGAGCGCGAAAATTGCATAGGCATGGCCGTTATAAGCGTCGATGGCCCGCAGCAGCTGGGCAACCTGCTCCGGCTCGGTTATCGCGGCATAGTGCGCTTCCGGGACTGCGGATAGTGCTCCTCGCAAATCCGTTGTTACGTCGCGGTCAGCGAGTCCACTAGCGACCGCGAACCGGAAGACCTGGCCGCACAGCTGCTTGATCTTGTGCGCGGACTCGATCGCGCCGCGCCTCGATCCGTCGAAGCGCGGAAAGTACATCCTTGGGTTTGATGGTGGAGATCGGAAGGGAGCCGATGACCGGGAAGACGTTCGCTTCGAGCCAAGCGATGTTCTTCCGTTGCGTGGTGACGGCCCGGCTCGCCGCAGTCTTTGCCAGCCAAGCGCGGGCCATACTTTCAAAGGTATGTTGCGCTGCCGTTGCCTCGGCTTCCTTCTCTTCACGCTTGGCCCTTCCCGGGTCGATCCCTTTATCAAGCAGCCGGCGAGCCGCAAGCCGCCTGGTGCGGGCTTCGGCAAGAGTGACGATCGGATACTTCCCAAAGGTCAGCCGATTATTCTTGCCGTTCGGCTGCCTGTAGGCCATGCGCCAGAACTTTGTCCCGTTTGGCATGACTTCGAGATACATACCTTCGCCGTCGCCCAAGGTATAGCTCTTGTCCTTGGGCTTGGCGTTCCGAACAGCGGTGTCCGACAGAGGGGCGCAGATCTTTGGCATTTTTTAATCCATGACGGTTGGCGTTTTTTTATCCATATGAAGAAATATGGATTAAAAAATGCTGGATGGTGATGGACGAGGTCAAACGCTGGAGGACAAAAAAACCGCGTTCCCAGAGCGAGATACGCGGTTTCATGGACGATGCTGGACTACTAAGGATGAGTCGTTGGTGCCTCCGGCCGGAATCGAACCGGCACGCCTTACGGCGCTTGATTTTGAGTCAAGTGCGTCTACCAATTCCGCCACAGAGGCTGCAAGCGCAGGCGCGCATCTTAGCACATGCCATGGCAAACTGACCAGTGTTGTGCGCGCCGCCCCGGCAAACCGCTCAGCACGCCATCTGGCGGCGCAGTTCGCGCAGGGCACCGACCGGACCGGTGACTTCGAGCGCATGGTCGCGCACGGTCACGGCGATGTCCTTGGGCTGCCAGTGCGACCAGCGGTCGCTGCGGGCGCGGTAGTGCACGGTGCCGGGCGCGCGGCCGGCCTGGGTGTAGCCGAGCTTGTTCATGGCATCGTCGAGGGTGCCGACCAGGTGGCAGGCGTCGAAACGGGTCTTGACCTGCAGGCGACCGGGCAGCACCTGCATCATCGGCAGCAGGCCGCCGAGCAGCACCGGCAGCACGATGTAGACCAGAGGTGCGGTCGGATCCAGCAGGTGAAAGGCCATCATCAGCGCCGGCAGTCCGAGCCCGAGCGTCGCCGCGGCCACCAGCAGGCCGCGCATCGACAACAAGGTGGGCAGGAAGAGCGCTTGGTCACGGGCGCGCTCGATGTCGGAAAACGTCACGCTTTTCATGTCGGGCTCCTTGGCTGGGACGGTACGCGCTTTGTACCGTATCTCCATTCTGACCACGCGGTCTGGAGGAGAATTGATCTTTCTCAAATCAGGCTTTTCCCAGAATAAAATGCCTACAGGAAAGATGACGCCGAGTTGCGTGTAGTTCTGGCTAGGGCACAAAAAAACCACCCGGGCGGAGGGTGGTTTTTTTGTCACACATGCGCGTTCAGCGCGTGCGCTGGTACAGGCGGTAGCGTTCGACGCGGTCGGACGGGCGGCGGCCTTCCCACAGCAGGGTCCAGTCGCGCGGGCGGAAATCCTGCAGCACGTCGCGGCCGCCCCAGACGCCGTCGCCGTGCTGCATGACCCGCCCTTCCGCCAAGGCGCGTTCCACGGGGCCGTTTTGCAGACCGCGGTGGGGCAGGCTGTCCTGCACCAGCAGGAAGTCGCAGCGTTCCTGCCCGATGCCGGCGAAGGGCAGGTGGCCGAAATAGGCGAAGGAGGCGCGCTGGGCCGGGCCGACGTTGGTCTCGATGCAGCCGCCCCCGGCCGGCAGGCGTGCCGCGATCTGCTGGGCCACGCTGGCGTAGCTGCGGGCATAGTTCAGGTCCGGCAGGAACAGCGTCATCAAGAGCACCCACAGCAGGATCAGGCCGCCGGACGACAGCACCACCGCGCGCCACAGTACCGAGGGCTGGCGTGACAGGCGCCAGTGCACCAGGAAGATCCAGCCGAGGGTGGCCGCGGCCGCGACCAGGGAGGCGACGATGCCGACTTCCGGCTTGAAGCCCGGCACCAGCTTGAGCGCGTTCTTGGCCAGCTGGGCCGGCCAGCCGGTCAGCTTGGCGATCCAGAACAGCCACACTAGCGCGCCCAGCAGGGTCAGCACCATCACCGAGAACCAGTCGATCGCGTTGATCGCGCCGCGCTTCATGGTCGGCAGGCCGAAGGCGGCCATCAGCGCCATCGGCGGCAGCAGCTTGAGCAGGTCGCCGTTTTCCGACACCGGGTCGCACAGCAGCAGCAGCACCAGCGCGCCGACGAACCAGGTCGGCAGGATG
>Ga0265797_10004297_pt1 | contig 21903 bp, 22 predicted proteins | sample P2T30metagenome_FD_192433 | JGI IMG/M metagenome (GOLD analysis project Ga0265797, IMG submission 192433) | Plant litter microbial communities from East Loma Ridge, Irvine, California - P2 T30 | ecosystem: Environmental > Terrestrial > Plant litter > Unclassified | place: USA: California... | reverse complement strand
GAGACCATCTCCACCTACGACGACTCCTCCGCTGAGTTCGAGTTCGAGATAACCTCACTCCGCACCCTGCTCAACGAGGCCCGCGAACAGAAGGAACGCGCCATCTCCGCGCGTCACGCCGCCGACCGCGAGCGCGACGAGTACATGGCCAAGTACGAGGAGAAGTGCCGCGAGATGGAGCGTTTCGAGGAGTCAGCGAGCAGCGTCTACCATGCTAGCAGTGGCGGCGCAGCTCGTGGTGGCTCCAAGATCTCCAGGGTAGTCTCCAGCGGTACCACTGTCCACAACCACAGCGCCTCTGGCGGTGGTCACAGCCACGGACACAGCCACGGACACAGCCATGGCCATGAGCATGGCGAGGGGAATTCTATCTTCGCGCATTAGTTACGATGTCGACCGATTGGGATTTCATTGCTGGACGGATTGGCGCATGATGGGTGAGGAGGTGAGGAGACGGAGGGGCGTGTTTGAGACGAGTAGACCGAGTAGGCCGGGCACGGCGGAGACGAAATTGAGCTGTTGAGGAGTTGTGCGGTGTTAAAAGTTAAAAGCTGTTATGGGTGGTAGGATAGTGCGATAGCCAAGGTGTAATTGTAAAGGTTTCCGAGTTATTTCACGTTGTTTCGAAGTCGTGCAGAAGATGTTTTCGCCATGTTCACGTTGACGTGATGATGAAACCAACTGTAGTGTGCTTATCTGTCACTGTGTGATGCACAACCTGTTCAAGTCATTAGCAACTATTGTGACAGGCAAGAAGGATTCGTTGGTAATGTGTGTTTATGTGTAGCAGAAGGCCGCTATAGACGTCTCGCGACGCAAACGCGAACCCTGTGGTCAGGATGACGAGCGGGCTGGCCGTAAATATGTCGCTTGCCCCATCGACCCGATACCCTGCAAGTAATGAAAAGCTTTGTACAGGAGCTACGTGATATCAGAATGAAGATGCTACTTCGCTTGCTCAGCAATGCATAACCAGAACGAAAGCAGATATGAACCCTCCAGCCAGACACAAGTCGTCTAGCTAAAGATAGCAGCAGCCGCGGAAGGCCTGGGGGGAGTCGGGTTGAGAAGACCATCCTCCTGTTCAACATCGTCTTCAACATCTAGGGGAGGGCTATCGTCGCGGACCACAATGTCGGTGTCGATGGTAGTGAGAAGGGTGTTGCCATCCGCGTCAGCCTCCATCTCGATGTCGTGCATGCTCATCTCAACCTCCTCGTGTATCGGCTCGATGTTCTCGTCGTTCTCGCCCTCCTCTGGGTACTGAGGCTCGTCGTTCTCCGGGAGCTCTTCGGGGAACTCGTCGTCGTTGGCCTCCTCGGGTGAGTCTTCGGCGTACTCCTCTCTCTCCTGCTGCTGCAGCGCGGCAACAGCCTGCATGTCTTCGTCGTCTTCAACGAGGTCTTGTTGACCGTTCATGCCGATACCGCCATCGCTGTCCTCTTGGTATTGGTCACGATCTTGCTCTGAAGACACAAGCGCATCCTGGGCATCTTCAACTTCAACGACTACGCCGTCCTCTTGCTCCTCTGCGGCAGGAGACTCGTCCGCTTCGATGAGATCGTGGAGGTATTGGTCGATCTGCGCGATGTATCGGTCGGGGATTTGGCGTACGGTGCGGCCGCGCATCTTGCGAGGGACGAGGGGCTTTGACGTCTTCGTGACTTGCTTTGGAACAATGACAGCGGCAGCGGCCTTGGGCGGACGTCCACGTCTAGAAGTTGGCTTTGGAGCTGGTTGAGGTGCCGGTTCGGTCTTCTTGGCTGGGAGTCGGGTGCGCAATTTGGATCGCATGCGAGGATCGAGGCGGCAAGCGACGGGCTCAGGCTTGACCTTGTTGGTGTTGCGAGGAGACGACCTCTTGCCGATGCGAGGGGAGCCAGCGACGCGGTGAAGGTCGACTGCAGCGCGCGCTGGACGGCCACGCTTGGGTGTAGCTGGAGCTTGCTCTGCAACAGCCTCTTTCTTGGGGCGTCCACGACTCTTGACTGGCGCATCTTCTTCTTGTACAGTGACGGCGTCCTTCTTGGGCCTTCCTCTGCTCTTCTTAACTGCTACTACTGCTGCCTCTTTGACGACGGGCTCCGGCGCAACCTTGGCCTGGCGACCGCGTTTCTTGGGCTCTGGCGTGGCTTCGACGGGCTCTTTAGCTTGTGCTTTCGCAGGGCGACTGCGCTTCTTCGGGGACTCGGCGACGACGTCGGCAGCATCGACGACATCAGCTTTGGCTGCGCGACCTCGCTTCATTGGCAATGCGACAGGCGCTTCTTCGACCGCGGCGGCGGCCTTGCCGCGAGGCGTACGTGCTTTCGGGGGCATTGCGGTATCGCGATGGGTTCTGAGGGAATGTGCGATGATAATTGAGTATCGTAGCGCGTTATAAAAACGCGTTTGGGCAAAGTCGCGTTGGTTGTCGGTGGGTGAAGCTGTGGAGCGCGAGAGGGCGCGTCTCACTCACTCACTAACTAGCGTCATCGCGGTGCACGTGTATTAAAGCCACTAAGAACGCCAGTCCACTAGAATTCTTCTTTGTACGGGCTTGTAGGCCTGCCTTCACTTCTGAAAGCTTTAGTTGGAATTGGGTAGCAAGATCGATACTCAAGTCTTAGTTTGAGTCGTCCACGAATGGATACTGGCAGTAATGAAGCCGCTCAAGGACGCCGCATGGTTTAGGAAACGCATTTTCGCAAGAAATTACAATATATTACACCTAGCAAACTTGGTCCTGCTCTAGGATCAGATGCTAAGTCTGGGGAAGGTCTAAAGTAGTCTAAAGATAGAACTTTTAGAGATGAACGGAAGAGAAATACAAAGCCCAGACTCCAAACGTTGACCAAGGACGCCGATGCATTAGCGAAAAAGAGGCAATTTATCCTGAGTAACAAGCGGCAAGAACACAAAGGCGCCCAATTACTCCGCCTTCTTACTCGCCTTGGTTCTCAGCTTCATGAGAACATACACCAGCGCGTAACTCGAGATGGCGAAGATGACACAGATCGCCGCGTCCCTCCATCCGTAGTAATAGTCGTTCAAGTTGACTGTATACAGGTAGTCGCTACCTCTGGTGTATTGACAGACTCTGCAGTCGGAAGTAGCATCAGGGTTGACGAGGTTCGTGCGACTGCCTGGTCCAGCCATCCACGCTGTCAAGTATTCGGAACATGTCTGGCCAGATGGAGGATCGAACATTGCAAACTCAGACTCGGAGCACTTGATCTCCCAGTCAAAGTCTGTGAAGACGAGCAACGACCCCATGAGGTAGTTGAAGGGGTTCATCCAGTAAATCCAGTAGCGCCAAAATTCCTGGATCTGCGCATAGGGCACAAGGACACCGCAGAAAGAGACGAGGACTCCAATGATGAGGGGGTTGACCAGCGAGGCAAATACAGCGTTCGGAGCGTACGCCGCAACGAACTGGCCGATACCCGTGTAAATGAACTGATAGATGAGCATGACGAAGAACACGGCGCCTGCCTTGTTGGAGTCCGACGGAAGACCAGCAGTGTAGTAGAAGCAGACGTAGTAGAGAATGGCGCAGATGATGAGATACGGAATCTCGGAGACGACAAGGCCGGTGACGAAGGCGATCCAAGAGTACATCTTCGACTTCTTCTCACGTGTTTCGTAGATGTCGCGACGGTCGATGAAGAGGGGCTGCAGTTGCGCAATGACACCTGGTGCGACGAAGATGTAGTTGAACAGAGAGAAGAGGATGAGCTGTTGGTCGGCAACGGTGTTGCCAATCTTCCAGAAACTGAAACCAATCAACAGTGCGGTACCGATGTGAAGGGCGAACTTGTTGTTAACGTAGTCGACGTTGCGGTACATGCTGACGTTGGCCCTGTTGGTGACAATCTTGGTTTGTGTCCAGAGGCTCGTTGCGAACTCATGACCGTCATCCGTGGTACCGGGCTCTTTGCCAGCAGCGTCGGTAATGATATGGTCGAGGTCTTGGTGCATGCGTGCAGCTTCTGGCGAATCTAGCCAGACTTGGTGCCAATCTTTGCCCTGTGTACCTGTAACCACGTCGATCATGTGTTCTGCTGGGTTGGCACCCGGGGGGCATGGAGCATCGTATCGCTCAAAGTATTCCTTGATGGTAGAAGCGTTGTCTCCAATGTCACCGAAGTACACGGTCTTGCCGCCCTTTGCGAGAAGCAGAAGAGTGTCGAATTGGGCGAAGAGCAGAGCGGACGGTTGATGAATGGTAACCAAGACGGCCTGGCCGACGTCGGCAAGCTTGCGAAGGAATCGAACGGTGTTGAAAGCGGCTTGGCCGTCCAAACCAGCTAGATAGTGTTAGCGATGTACTTGATAGGTGGTAACATATACTTACAGGTGGGCTCATCGAGGAAGATCAAGATGGAAGGCTTGGAAACAAGCTCGACACCAATAGTGACGCGCTTGCGCTGCTCAACCGATAAACCAGCTCCAACACGACCAATCAAGGTATGTTCCAGGTCGTGTAGCTCGAGCAGATCGATGATAGTGTCGACGTAAGCCAGCTTCTCCTCGCGTGGGATATCGCGGCTTTGACGAAGGAGAGCGGAAAACTCGAGTGCTTCCCGAACGGTCGCGAAAGGCTCGTGGACATCGAGTTGCTCGCAGTAACCCGCAGAGCGTTGGAATGAAACAGGAAGTGGTCGACCGTCGACAAGGATCTCTCCATGAATAGTGCCATCAGTCTTTCGCTGAGCCAATACATCCAAGAGGGTAGTCTTGCCAGCACCAGATGAGCCCATCAAAGCTCCCAGCATTCCTGGTTTAACGTAGCCGTGAACATTGTCCAGAAGCGTGCGGTCACCAGATGGGGTCTTGACAACGTAAGATAGATTGCGCCAGGTGAAGACAGAGGTGTTGCGCATGAGGTTGGCACTCAGGTCCTGAGTCTCGGTAGCCTTCTCGTCAGCGCCGTCGGTTCTGGGGCTCTTCTCATTTGCCTGGGCTTCTTCATCGCCGGGTGTGATAGAGCGTGGGACCTTCTTCTTGTTCTCACGGGGGATCAGGAGAGCGCCTCCAGAGCTGGCCGAGTCATCCCATCGGAGTGTGAAGAAGATTGTGAGGCCCACGAAGAGGAACCACCAGGCGAACAGAATACCGACGTTGCGCCAGATGTGGCCCTTCGCGTAAGACAGACTCTCCAGGTAATCGTCACCGCTGACCGAGGTAGCGCCTGGCTTAGCTCCGCCAACACCTGCGCAAGCTTGGTTGACACCGTTCTGATATTGAGGGAGGAAGTTCGGGATGAGGTTGTTGTTGACACAAGGGATGTCTTGACCGGAGAACTCGTTCGCCATCAGAGACTCGAAGCCATAGCTCAAAGGATCAATCCAGTAGATCCAAACGAACCATGGATGCATCGCGGGCTTCGGGATCTGGTAGCCGATGTAGAGAATGAGAGCTGTGATGGAGAAACCCGAGACCTTGGAAGCCGCGTCGAAGTTGGGGAAGGCGGCGCCGACCATGCGGAAGAAGGCAGTCATGACGAACGTGACGACGTAAACGACGAACCTGTCAAAGGGTGTTAGTATGACTCATGTATAAGATAAGCTTCATCGCCTACCATGCAGTAAAGAAAGCAGCAGCTGTAGCCTTCAAAGCCACCATCCAATACAGCACTACCATAAACATAGTGACTTGGAAAAGTAGAATCGGCACATCGGCTGCGATCTGGGCGATACAGAAAGCTGCCGGGTTGTAGAAAGCGAAGTTCTTGTGTTTGGCGAGGATAGGGCGACCGAAGAAGCTGTCAGTAACCTCCGACATGGCCAGCAATGCGTTGAAGAGGAGAGCCAAGAAGAGAGCTCCTCCCTTGACGAACAGACCAGAAGAGGTCGCGGGGGCGTTGTAGAAGAGCGAACCGGCGATCTAAAAGCGGAGTCAGCAATCAATTCGAACACATCTCGTGACACTGCATAGTAGCTCGGAGAGGAAGGGTGAGACTTACGAGTGCCTGGAAGAGTGTAGAACCTTGCTTGATGATGAAAGTCGCTTTGTCTCCCCAGAGGATCTGGTATTGCCGAGCCACACAGGCTTTCACCTGGTTATAGAACGAGACTGTCATGGGAGATGATGCTGGAAGATGCTTCGACTTGTCTATCGCCATAGCTTCGACAAAGGACTGGGTGTTCGACTTCGCGGCGTCACTTGTGGGATATGACAGTTCTTGTTCCATGGCGGCCTTGATGGAAGACCGTTGGTAGGCCTGCTCTAGCTCAATGTTGTTGCGTGGGAAGCCTTCAAATCCGGATTTGATCTGTCGCTCAGATGGTACTGTCACACCAGTGAGGAAGTCGGCAACGTTCGCACCCTCGCTGCATACGAAGCCCTGCTCTTCCATGAAGGGTCGAGCTTGTTCGCGAGTGCCGTAGAAAACTTGCTTGCCCTCGTCGAGCACAAGAACTTTGTCGAAAAGGTCGTAGATACCGTTGCCTGCCTGGTATAATGTGACGATTGTAGCAATGCCCATCGCATCTGTCAAGCATCTGAGAGCACGAATGTACTCGAGAGCAGTGCTTGCGTCGAGACCACGTGTGGAATTATCCTGTGTCATGTCAGCGTCCGTCATTGCGGATCCGAAGGGGCTTGTTGTCCTCAGCTTCATGGATGGTTGGTGAACTTACCCAGCAGGCTACGCTGGCGCGATTGGCCAAAGTCTCGATAATAGAGACTCGTTTGCGCTCTCCGCCAGATACACCGCGGACAAAGGCGTCGCCGACCTTGGTGTCCTCGGTGTGAGATATTCCCATAGAATCCATTAAGAATGACTTGAACTTCTGGCGATACTCCTCGGGAGTTGCGGAATCCCTCGGAAGAGTACGTGGGATGTTCAGTCTTGTAGCGAAGTCCATGGTCTTGCCTACTGTGAGCGTAGGGAAGAACAGCTCCTCTTCGGTGTTGATGACGATGTTGCCGCGGTATTTTTTGGCTTCCTTGGCGTCCATCGAGCCAAAGTGCACATCGCCTTCGACTTGTGCGTACCCCTTGCGCTTGTTGGCGAGCATCTTCAGTAGGGTGGTGCATCCAGATCCAGGCCTTCCCAGCACCAGCAGCATCTCACCTGGCTGTACGCTACCGAAGCTGTTGTCGAGAATGGTCTTCAGTTCTGGTTTTTGTCGCGACTCCTTGATCTGCTGTGGAATGTTGAACTGGCTGAGCACATTCTCCTGCAAACGTGCGTCCGAAGGCACCACTTTGACAGTGAGCCCGCTCCATGTAACACCAAGTCTTCGTCCATCGGTTGGATCGTTTTGCTGGAGATCCTTCACATCGCTTGCCAGCCTCCATTCATCCACCTTGGTCTTGGCGGAATCGCTGTCTGCACTGTCGTCTTCTCGTTGGATGTTATCGTCTTGTCTTGATTTGCCGGAAAATGTGCGGGATAGTGTTCGCATGATGTCTTCACCAGCGCCGGAAGGTATGTTCATACCGCTGCTCCTCCTACGGCCCTCCATTTTGGCGTTGATCGAACAGTCCGTCCAGGATTCTCGTCTTTCTGAGATATGATGATAGCGACTAAAGATCGGATCCCGGAATTAGAGGTGAAAGCTTCAAGCAGGTACTACTCAAAAGAATATTGGGGTTGTAGTGATATACATGAGCCTATGGGGACTGCTGTGGGTCCTGATCGATTAGAAAAGTCTAGGGAGAGTCGGGCGTCGACATTAGCGACTCCGAGCTTACTGACGTCGCAGGCGCAATTGCGTGCATTACTTCCTTCAACGGACGAAGCAGGGGCTCACACGAGGCAGGAAGCCACGGGCACCGACTGCTGCGGAACGACTGCATACGGCCAAAATTCGGTCATCTTGATTGGTTCAAGAGGCTATCCAGGCAGCAAGTGCAGATTCGGCAGTCTAGACTGCCCTGATGCTAGATTCAGGGTCAACTAGAGACAAAGTCCCTGCTTCCTGTACTGGGCGCTGTTGTAGCGGGGCGGAGCTGAAATTGGTCCTGATAGCGTTTCTTAGCGGATGGTTTGAGGATCGATTCGGGCTCGGCCGAACGCCTGAAGCACCGAAGAGCGACCCAAACCCGTGAAAACGGTTCCACCAGGGCCTCAATGTGTCGGACATGCTCTCCGCGAGGTTTCAACTAATCGTAAAGACAGATTAGTAGCCATCGGCATGTGGAGGGCCACACTAAAATTTCGATGTGCTCTTAATGCTCGCTGTTCGTACCTTCGAGTGACCGGCTTGTTGTGCGAAATCAGTATCCACACTCAACAGATTGCCGCTTTGCCTGATCACAAATCCTACGCGTTTCGACGCGACAACCTTACTTTCGTACATGTCGTACATAGTACCGTACGTACCGTACATTGCTTGTACGAACATGCGGGCGAAAGGTTGTACCGGTCGCCATCAGGGCCGATTACAGCGTGCGCTCAAGTACCGAGCGATGCGTCATGAATTTGTCGAAGCACGACACCGCTCGCGCGCAAAAGACCGAATACCGATGACGACAGTCAGCAACGCTTACGTGTAAAGACGTTTTGCTGTTCCATGGATGGCGGTGCAGAGCGGAAGTGCGGAATGTGTCTGGAGGCAGAGAGCGGGTTCCGCGGCGTCCGAATTCGAGATGGCGCCAAGGTGCTTGGCATTAATTCACTCACCAGATAGCAGTGCACGTTTCAATGCTTTCGCTTGAGATTCAAATAGACGACTAGTGTAACTCACGAGGGAAGTGTTACAGGGTTAGTATACAGTAAGGATCCTTAGATACCGGTTAGCAACTTTTCGTCCCTCAGATGCGCGCGCGGACGTCATCGCATGCGACCCCGATCGTCGGGATCGGACGGCGTGCACCAAGGTGGCTGCCGTCCCGTCCCAGGATATGCCCATGGCATACACGCACCCTGGAACGCCAGCAGCTGACACACCTTGTCGTATACCTTGCATTGGGCACTCGAACAGCTCCAAATAAAGCGCACCTACCTAAACGCCTGAGGGGTCACATATTGTACCTAGGTATACTAAGGTTGGCGGAATTCCCGGAAGGTACCGCAGAAATTGAGAGAAGGGATGTTCACCGTCGTCTCTGTGAATGCTGCTATACACTGTCGTCGGCCTCCATATCTGAGCAGACAGTGGAGGTCAAGATGCCACTAACCTTGTCAAAGTAAAGTTGCATGCAGCATGCTTTTAAGCGAGCAAATTTGACCAACCCCTCGTTCTACTCCACGAACAGACTCATCCCATCTGTCGTTGTCTATGCAGGCAGCATGGTGGGACGTTCGAGGACATATAATGTTTTGTGAGCCAAACTTCCATCAAATCACGTGAACCAATCCTTCACTCTGATTATCAGCATCGGTGGTTTAGTGGTAAAATTAGCCGTTGCCATCCATCTTGGACAGTTTCGGCTAGCCCCGGGTTCGGTAAGTTTGGATCGTCCACTCCATTCGATCCATTGTTCTAACAACACGACAGATTCCCGGCCGATGCAACACTCGCTTTCTTTTTGCTGCCATCCATCTGTGTAGCACAATCTTTTTTGCTCTTGTTTCATCTCAATCACCGCGGGCTGTACCCAGCACATTGCAGAGAGCGCGTTTAAGGCTGCAAGTAATGCGATCTAAAAGCTCGTCTGCACTACCTAGGTACACAGCTTTACGCCTCGTTTGTGTTAACCGCACTTTCTTTCTAGTAGGACGGACCAGGTGGACTGAAAAGCGATATAGCTTCCAATAGTTTTACAATAAGCCTATCACCATGGCGTCTAGCAATGCCAGCCCTCTTCTTCGCCTGCCCCGCGAATTGCGCGATCGGATCTACACATACGCCCTTCACGAGTCAGACGGCCTCATTTTCCATCGCGAAGATGACTACAAGGCATACTTCTGTACCGATTGGCGCCAACCACGGGAAGCCAATCAGCTCAAGTACACCTGCTGGCAGCTTCGCTCGGAGACACTCAAAGTCGAATGGCAGCTGAACGACCTTGTCTTTCTGAACCACCCGGAACGGCGTGGCAAGTTTACGACAAAAACACCCCCTGTACAGCTCCTAGGCTTCCTGGACATGTGCAGCGAAAGTTGGAGACAGCGAATCCGTTGCATCGTTCTGTTGGCTCAAGACCATTTTGGGGACTACGGCAGCCTCTCAGATCTACGTCACCACGTCCATGATGTAAACCTCGTCGCCCTTACCTGCGAGAACTATCCTCACATGACCGTGAGATGGCACCTCGATCTTGGACAAAACTCGCTAAGCGATCTTATCATGTACGGCCTCGTAGTAGTACGAGGTCTTCGTGGCAATGCCGTCGCCGTAGAGAATATTCTCAAAGAGCTGGGAATAAAACCCGAGTCTGTCAGAATGGGGACATTCTTGCAGTCTTGGTGTCGCGAATGGAGGCGCTGCTGTGGTTTCAATGCGTACGAGAACGTACTTCCGGCGCGAAAATTCCGTATTGTTCCTTTCGGTGAGATCATGGACGCGGAAGACATTCGCATGAAGATGGGCGGGCGTAAGGCTGAAGATGAACCCACTCATTGGGATGCTCCAGGGGCCGTAGGTGCTCACTTCTTCGAGAAACGTCTTGCTCTTGCGATGGAATGGGCAAAAGATGGGTTCTAGAAGGATGGCAAAGCATTTTTGTCGATTGTTCCGCGCTTTATCGCAGTCCTTCGTCATGGCTTCGGCACTCAACGATATTTGTAAGATTTAACTAGCTCGCTATCTAATTATTTAGAATATGAGATCTTCTCAGCCTCGATTGCGGCTCTTAGATCGGTCTGGAGTTCTGGAGGGTGTTCTGTCGATTGTCTTTCATTCATCGCATTGTCTTTGTGCGCATGACAATGGCTCGTGCCCACTCTTTGTGGGCATTCCAACTCCCACACAACTTGCATTCCAGCTTTTTCTTTACGTGGTTGTATCATCGCCCCATTTCCAAATCGCATTTCCAAAGCCACACTATCTCTACACCCCGAACGAATATACTATCACACAGCCTTGATACAGAAAGCTGCAAGCGCTCTCGCTATGTCTCACTACACGCCTCAAACCACCAAGGCCAAGTCCCATATAGCTCCGCTCGTCAAAATATACGTCTGGCGGTGTCCGAACGAGAGCTGCCGTCACGCCAACGAGACAATAGCTAGCGAGGAGGGCAGAATTAGAGTAATATCGAGTGGTAACGAGCTCCGAGAGCCTATGTGGTACACTAGGAAGTGCGAGAAGTGTAGCGAAGAAGCTGGTAGGGGATGCTGTCTTCTCGAGGTCAAGCTCCTTCCGCCTGAGGATGAAGCGAAGGGGAAGGGGAAGAGGAAGAGGAAGGTGCCAGTGGACGAGGACATCGAAGGGGAGCGCTGAGGTGATATGGCATCTACGCGCAAGCTCGATATATCAATTTTGCTACGTCGACGAAGCGTACGCGGCTTGACTTAGTAAGAGTTGAGAGATTCATCTGCTGGGGCGCCCATATCGCCTTTAGGCTGGTTGATGGTCTGAGAATGTCATCGTCTGCAACACACGATAACTTCCTTTGTTTTCTAAGCATGGTCATGATGACTGATATCTTACGCGAGATGGGTCAGATCGCGATGTGAACCTTAAAAACTTGTATCGTTGAGAACGCGTCTAGATATCCGATGTTCGGGTTCACGCGTCGTGCTAAGCCGCATCCGTCTTCGCGCGTTCTCCGGACGCGCGCAGGCAGGCGCAAACCTCTACTGACGTACCGCTTGAGAGCCAGAGCTATCAACACCCATCGACTATGATTCACCTGTAAGAATTGGAAGCTTGTGGGGTAAAGAAGAGGGGGCATTGACCCCAACACTCCATTCCAATACAAGTAGGTAAAGAGGGAGCCATCTCTTGTGGCCCACGTTCACCCTCATTGCGCAGCCGCTGCAGCTCTCAAGTTCCTGCAGCTGGTTACACATCATCGAATCCAGGAGTGCGACTTCCAAGGTTATTTCTCCGGAATGGCTCCTCCAGCGTTCGGCGCGGACTCAGCCGACGTAGGATATGGGGCCAAGATGCAATGCCGAAACATGCCTTATCCTATTTGAGTTGCCATTGGTTGGCTAAATGCGCTGCACGGGGCTATGGACACCACCTGCACTCCCACGACTCTCCATCAGCATATCCGCGCCAGCAAGAGTGGGCGATTGTTGTCGTGGCGACCTGTCATGAATCGCTCTAACAATACCTGTTCCTTCGGCAAGGTTGTGGAATACTCATGCGCTTGTTAGGTACTGCCAACACAGAATGTATCGCGAATGCATCGCACATCGGCATGTGCAACCGAACACGGGCAATCATGGACAGAGAACGTGGTTCAGGACACCGCCTTTCGGCACATGCTGGGAGGGGCCGCTCCTCAACGCGAGACTAGCCCTGAAGCAATCAGGATGAGCGTTGAAATTCGCAAGCGAGGAACCAGTGGAAGGGTTCGTCCGCGTTCGCGCAGAGACATCAAGATGGCATGCGCCTCAACGGGAGCCGCACCTATTCCCGCCTATACCTCACGCCACTCGAGTCAGTAATCTCCCGCCCGAGCGAGCTATCATCCATGGCTCATGACTATTCGCCGTCTTATGCGTGCCCAAGCGATTCAGGCAGCAAAAGCGAGAAACTCATGATACGCTCGATTGAGGCCTTGCTGACGGCCGCCTCCACCAGTAGAGGGTTGCGTCGACATGCAAGGAACCAGATTCAAGCTCGGTAAAGGAGTGCCATCTCATCATGTGTCTTGCCTCTCCTCGGGGCCCGATCCCTGTCTTAAGAAATCCTTCCCCCAGTTTTCATCGACTCTTTCCTATCCGAATTGAGAGAGTGAAGCACTGTGCAGAGATGCTGTGCTTACTCCTAAATCACCATCTTCTCAAAGAATGCACACTTCATATAACACAACCTACCGAGTAGAGGTTTTCTAGCGCACCAGTTCGCCCACTTTCTTTTGCAACGACCCACTAAGATGTCTGACCCGAATGCGACGCTCATCGAATGTCGCACCGAGTACGCGATTGGGAGTGCCATCATCGCTGCGAGGTTCTTCACCAGATGGAAGACATTGGGATGGAGAGGCTTCTACTGGGACGACGCCTTCGCATTAACCTCGTGGATCTTTTTCACTTTGATCTATGTTATGGTGGAGTATCTCAGTAAGTTGACTGCCGCAAGTCCCTCGGTATCGAATCAGTCGACTAACACTTCTCCAGACGTAATGGGTGCGCCTATAGCCATGTCACAAGAGCAGCGTGAAGCGCTTCCACCTGCAATGCGGAAGTCGATGCGAGAGGGCGCAAAGGGCATGTTCGCCTCTTTCTACTTCTTGATATTCCTAGTCTGGAGTCTGAAAGGATCTCTCATCATCCTGTTCCTCCGTTTGACGTAAGTCCATATCTGCTTCCAAACAACTGATACTCATTCGTCGGCGCAGGAGAAGCACCAGGCTCTACTATTATGTACAGGCCGTGGCGGGTATCTCGGTCGCTGCGTGTATCGCCGCCATCATCACGCAGACAACACACTGTTTGCCCTTGAAGAGAAACTGGCAGATTCTTCCTGATCCAGGCAAGGAGTGTTCAGCTGGCATCGTCATCAACATCGTGATCGCTGTCGGAAACGTCTTGTGAGTATCAATATGGAATCCAGTGGTTGCAAGCTGACGCATTGAAAGTGTAGATGCTTTGCTGCTGGTCGTACCTTTGTGGATGTTGAAAGATGCGAAGATCAGCCTCTGGCGGTAAGTCCACGCGCGACCTGGACAGAAGCCAAAGCTAACCGGTATCACAGCAAAATTCGCGTCATCTTTCTCCTCTCTCTCGGACTCTTCGTTATGGGGATGGCGATCGCTCGCTGTATCCTATCTATCGGCTCTTCGGTTGAGGTCGCTCTGTCCTCAGTATGGGCACAACGCGAAGCTGTAAGTCTCACTGCCTTTGACATGCCGCATTGCGATGATATCTAACAACTTCGAACAGATAGTGTCCATTTTTGCAGTCAACGCACCCGTCATCAACAGCCTGTTCAGAGCAGAGACGTGGAAGACACAGCACTCTTCCGACGGCTACGTCTCGAAAGAATCCAACCGATCGCGATCGAATACGGGTACATTGGAGAAGATCAAGAAGAAGAAGACTGGCTTTGAGATCTATAAGATGACGGATATCGAGACGACGATGACAGACTTCGAGACAAGCAGCAAAGAGAGCACAACGGAGCTGTTCAAGGAACCAATGCTGTCTCCAGTGCCTTCACATTGGAGATGTTCGGCGCGTGGAGGGAGTCAAGATGGTCGTCCTGGAAGTAAGAGCATGGTTTGAACCATGTCAGGGCGAAATACGTGCCCCTTGGGCTATCGCGACAGCGTACCGTTTAGCGCTATTCTACGGCATATAGCTTTACTCCGCGGAGAGGTGAAGACGTCATGCACGACTTCTGCAAAAGCTCCTGATATCAACAGCGGTTTTATATATTTAATAGAGACGACACACATAGCTCGCAACGTTTTCTTCCACCTAGAACTGCTCGTTACAGCTGACGGCGACTTAATGCCCACGACAGCCAAAATCATTCCACTTGAGCCGCTGATATTACGACCTGCAAGATAAGGCCAACCCCAGCAATAGCAGCCACGACGGTGTCCCGAAACGAGTCATGGACATGTGTTAACGTACGCTAAGGATCAACTCCCTGAGCAACCCCACATGTGCCAAGCTCTTATTGCCGTCCGCGGTAGGCGACATCCCGTGGGATGACTGGGGTCTCTGGGAAGTGGACCTGAAGAGTCGTGAATTTGTGAATGTGTAGTAAACAACAGAGAAGCATGAATCATGTTGACGTTCCTTAAGTACTGTTCGCTATCCGTCCGTTCGGAAGACTATCATCTCATACGCGAAACTAAACACCACCTAACATACACATCATGACATCTATCATCAACACCTTGGACGCGATCCAGCCCTCACAGTTCTCCACAGACGCCGAGCGCTTCGAAGTCAAGGAAGCAGCGCGTCGTTTACTGACCCGCCTCGAAACGCCATTCGAGCAAGGCTGGAGACTATCTTTCGAAACACCTGTGCTCGTAGCCGGTGTTCAGACTATCCTCGATCTCGGCATCTGGAAGAAATGGATGGAAGCCGACAAGAAGAATCCCGGTGCGCCAGTGCACTTGGATCAATTGCTGGAGTGGGCGAATACGAAGGCTGAGCCGAACTTGTTGCGTGCGTGCATTTCATTGGGATGGAGAGTCACAATATTGATTGACGGGCTACAGGGAGGTTTCTAAGACACATTGCTGCTCTTTATGTATTAGAGGAGACAGACGTCGATACCTGGAAGCCTACACCCTACTCGCTTTCTCTCGGCGACACGGTGTCGCATACCGACCAGATTACAAAATGCGGGTACGTACAACCCGAGCCCCCGATCTACACTCAAAGACATCCAGCTAACCCCAGTCCAGCATCGACCACACCATCCCCACTGGATGTAACCTCCCCGGCTTTCTCAAAAAGTACAACTACCGCGAACCCATCGACCTAACCCAACTCGACAACTACCGCGACATGACCAACGGAACAGACTTCTTCGCTACTTGCGCAGCGGATCCGCAAGGGAAGGGAAGCAGTTTCATGGGTCTGATGACTGCGTTGCGAAACCACAAGATGGACTGGACGGACGTGTACGACACCAAGCGAATTGTCGAAGGCGCAGAAATCGAAACAGGGAAGCCATTGTTCGTGGACATTGGTGGCGCTCACGGCCTCGATACTTCGCGTCTGCTAGATAAACATCCTGATCTGCCTGCCGATGTATTGATCCTGCAAGATACCCCAGAAGTCGTAGCGATGCCAATCGAAGACTTGGACAAGAGGATCGTGAAGCAGGCTTACGACTTCTTCACCCCGCAACCCCAATTGCATGCGCACGCCTACTTCTTCCACGCCGTACCGCACGACTGGCCTGACGCGGACTGCGTGCGCATGTTCTCGCAGGTTGCCGCAGTGTTCAAGCGCGGATACTCCAAGCTCCTGATCTACGAGGTCGTGTTGCCGAAGAAGGGTGCGACAAACTTGATGACGACGCTTGATCTACAGCTCATGAACTGTACGAGTGGAATGGAGAGAACGGAGGAGCATTGGGCGAGGTTGTTGAAGGAAGCCGGGTTTAGGATTGTGGAGATAAGTCGGCACCCGAGGGCGGTGGAAAGCGTCATCGAAGCGGATTTAATGTAGTTGTGAGCTTGTCGCTCCAGATAAGTTCGAACTTCAAACTTCCATGCCAATTGAATGCATACCCTAATCGCATGATTTTCCCCATGCAGCCCAGCCTCTTCAGTTCTGCTTCTCCACTTCCTGTGGAAGTAGGAAACACAATGGTGTTTAATGTCAATGGCATGTACATGGTTTCGCACGAAACCATGTGGCAGGTTTGTATCAATCCGGCACCAATTTTGGAGACGTCAAATCGACCGAGCTGCTTGTCGTAGGATAGGCGATTTGTCTCCGAAGTGAGAGCGTAGACATAGATCATGTTGCGGATTTCGCCTGGGAGAGAAAGGAACGGTGATGCTGAGATGGCGGCTTGGTGTGCGGCTGGGGTGGTGTGGGAGGAAACCGGACCCAGGATCTTGAGGTGAGTTTTTGGTGGTCGTCTTCTAGGCTTGGAGACCTTAGACGGATTTTTGAAGGAAGATCGTGTGGTTGTGGAGGGGTTGTAGCCGTCTGGCTCAGAATTTCCGATCGTGACTGATGAATCCTGGGAGAGCTTTGAGGCATACGAGCCCTCCCTCGTCGGACTGTTGCAGGATGTGTGCATGGTACTGAGGAAGTCGATGTGTGGTGCGATGGTGTTGGTGTTGGAATGAGGGTGATGTAGGCTCTAGGGTTATATAAGAAATGTCAAAAGGTGAGTAAGAAGTTGCTTGTAGTCTGTAACGAGCAATATTATTCTGCTATTGTTGGAGTTGGACAATAGCATTATGGGTCACTGCTCGCTACCATACCGCGGCGACCAGTTCACCTTCACTTCTGCCACTGTCGTTGCCTACAATAGTCAGCACGGGCCCTATTGCAGCACTCGAACGCAATACTCACAATTTGACTGGTCCGAACAAATTTCGTACTTGACTTGCGCCCGCCCTCAGAGACACTCCAGGCATGGCGCCATGCGTACGCAGGCCGCAACTCGCAGTGAGCGCGCGCGTCTTGAATTACACGTCCATAGTCGGCACCAGCAGCTCCTTCAAAGCGTCACCGCGCTCTTTTGGCCCGCAAACGTACTCTCCTCAAACTCGATCTTCGTGATATGCTGCCCAGGCACAACGATGAGTCCGACGTAGCGACTGTTCCAAGCGACAGATGCAGATGGATTTCCCGACTCTTCCACCGCCTTGCGAATCGTCTCGGCTGATGGCGCACGGTACTCGTGTGCGAGTGCAAGAATGACATTACGGTCCTATGTCAAGTTAATACAGCAGGACTCCCTACACGTCATGACCTCGTACTTTGTCTGTGCATTTCATCTGGCCTCCGAATACTCGCCCATCACTGGCGTGTATGCGCAAGTTCTTCCCGATGAACTGGCTTAGCCAGAAGGTGGCCTGCTCGTTGTCCATTTTGGTGGTCTTCTTGGCTCGAGGGAAGAGCCAGCTGTAGCGGTTGGTCCTCCTAGGGGCTAACATTTCGCTTGCCAGGAAAGAGGGACCGCAATGTGGCTGTGTAACACCTGAGGCTGGAGTCGTGGCTGCCTGTCGGAGAAAGCGAAAGTGCCGCCGACATGGCTTGGCGCGTTTGACGCGTTTGCGCCAAATTTCTGGACTTTGCCCACGCCATGCGACCAGGGCATTCAGCACACACCATACCATGTACTCAATACGGCGGGGCTGCCAATCGGCATTGCTGCGATCAGAAAACATCTGCCTCTACGCCAATGGCTCAAGACGCGCATTCTCGCGCACTGCAGTGAGCTCAAGAGGTCCGCATCACTCCCGAATCGCCTTCGTATATACACTCTACTAATGCGAACATCAGGCGCTCTTCCCAACTTTCTCCCACCGTCTTCTCCCGAACTATCCAAGCTCCTATCGACCTTCAACTCCCAAATCCTCCTCCCCGAACACTTGACCAAAGAGCAACAGAAGCTCGTATACTCGCAAGAGAGCCGCGCAAAACTCGAAGCCGAACCTATAGAGATTACCTTGGGAGAGGTCACCCTGCCTCTTGAACACCTCGACCGCAATAGGCTACCGAATCGTTACAAGCGGCTCAGGGAGATTTGTAACCAAAGCGAAACCAAGGAGGACTGGGAGAATGTTGTCAGATGCTTGGAGGGATTCCAAGAGGCCGGGATCAAGGTCCACTGGCAGTGGCAGGAGCTCGTTATCAGGAAGTTGAACCTTGCAGGCATGCAGCATCTTGTTCTGAAGGCGTTGCAAAGAGCAAAGGAAACCGGCGTCAAGCTGAGCAATTACGGTGTTTTGCGTGCGGTGTTGAGGACTGTGCACGACAAAGCGGCTCTGGCCGATTGGGCACAGGACGATACAATCAAGGCGCACAAACTGGCGAAGCAAGTTGTGGAGCTCATGGAGGATGAGGAACACTATGTAGGCAAGAGGCCGGTGAAATCGCGCGGAAAACCAGACAAGTTTGCCGAAGGCGACTACAGAGGGAGGCCATCTGTGGTTGCGCTGCCGACAGAAATGGCTGCTGTACTCGCCGACAGATACGGTGGAGACAAAGAGGAGGTCAAGACACTTTCTAGCCGCCTGGTCCACGCGTTACAGCAGAGCGGATACACGGTACATCTTCTCCCATTATCTTCCTGCATATGCGGACCAATACTGACAAAACGTTCCAGACATCACTAGATGCCATATCTAGAAACTCTGACGCGAGAGCTCCTGATTTCGTAAACGTCACCAAACTTTTGGAACACATCACCGACCACTGCTACGAACTTCTCGAGGTACTTATCATATGGAACGCTCTTAAGACGTCTCACAAAGTGCTCGGCGCTGAAATGCCCATGTCAGAAGAGGCACAGACGTTCGAGACTAGAACAAAGCTAGTATTGATCGAGGGTGTACGGTCGCTGGACGACATGTCCAAAAACAAGGAGGGCAAGCCGCTGATGCCGGCATATGTGCGCTACATCAAGGATACTGTTGAGAAGACCCAAGGAGAAAGTTACGCATAAGAGGACTGGGTGTCAGAGCCAGCGCTGTAGTTGAGAAGCTGCTGTGTAAGCTATAGCATGTATCATAGCACTGGACGAATAAGGGCCGCATCTTTGCCAGTCTAGAACTGTAAATGTATATCAACTCGAAGACTACCCAGAATGCATCCCTCTCCGATGGACATCGTATGCTGCCAGTAGATCGAGGTCATCGAAGGCAGATGTCGTAATATATTGTTGAACAAACGTCATGCAGGACGGCGAACAGCGTGCCCATTCATTCCATCCTCATTGCCCCAGCTATCTGACTTCTCCATAGAAGATAGCGCAGAGCCGCACCTATCCGCCGTTCACCGACGCATCTGCCAAAGTCACATGCATCGTGTGGCACCAGCAAACAGCCTCGTCGCTCCTACCTCGCTCTTACCCCGCCCCCGCTTTTGTGCCTTATAGCCTGCGTGCCCCGCCACCTTTTCTTCCCTTAGCCTCAATCACGCCATATCCGCCAAATCAGCATCGACGACCATGATCCAGGTACGCCCCCAGATTTTTATATGGGTTTCCTAATGCGGTAGACTATGTCGATATGCTTATTCGTGTTGGTATGACAGGGCTGACGGTGCGGTAGAAGCTTGAGTACTCGGTTGAGGAGCCGCTGAATCGCGAGCCGGAGCTTGAGAAGCTGGTTGAAAGGTACGTCTAGTGTTCATTGCGTGTGAGGGTGAAGGAGACTGTGCTGGGAAGAGACGATGGGAGGCGCTAGTAGGGGACCAGCCGTTCACGCACGGCGTCCTGAAAGCGGGCTCAGTCGATCAGGGTCCTTGGATCCAGGACACTAGCGGTCCAATTTCAAGAGCTACGCAGTCAAGATACTGATACTGTCTACAGCTTCATCACCAAAGACGGCTATGACCGCAACCACGGCCCCATTCCCCACATCGATGCGAGCACACACAAAGTCTCCGTAACAGGACTCGTCAACAATGAACTCTCGCTTTCCATCGCAGACCTCGAAGCACTTCCGCAACACACCGTAATATGCGCACTACAATGCGCCGGAAACCGTCGTCACACCATGCGTACAAAGTTGAAGGAGGTGGCCGGAATTGACTGGTTCGATGGCGCAGTCATGAATTGCAAATGGAGAGGCCCCCTCCTCAAAGATGTTCTGGAGAAGGCTGGTGTCAAGGTCGATGAAAACAAGCTCAGCGAAGCGCATGTGGCTTTCTCGTGCTACCAGACGCCTACCCAAGAAGACGAGTTCTACGGTGCCAGTATCCCACTATCACGAGCCATAGATCGTGAGAGTTCGATTTTACTCGCCCTTCGAATGAACGACAAGCCTCTTCCACCAAACCACGGTGCTCCCGTTCGCGTTGTTACTCCTGGTATCGCTGGAGCGAGAAGCGTCAAGTGGCTTGACTCCATCTCCGTTCAGCTGAGCGAGAGCCAGAGTCACTATCAGCAGCACGACTACAAAGTCCTACCTCCAGAGGCCGATTCGAAAGAAAAGGCGGAGGAGTACTGGGGCAAGGTCGATGCTCTACAAGACATGCCTGTCAACAGCGTCGTTGGAATTCCCAAATCGGGTAGTACTGTGCAGAGAGACGCAGATGGGACGATTGAAGTCAAGGGCTATGCTCTGCCTAGTGGTGCGGATGGGCCCATCGTCAAAGTCGAAGTCAGCACCGATGGAGGATCAACATGGACAGAAGCAGAGTTGATCAAAGCATACGAGGGAGAAGATGCCAAGGACGTTGAGCTCAAATGGGCGTGGGCATTATGGAAGGCAAGGGTCAAAGTTGAGAAGGGCAAGGATGTTGCGATATACAGTCGGGCGACAGACAAGAGCGGAAATGTGCAGGAGAAGTGTCCGAAATGGAACTTTCGCGGCGTGGCGTATAACGGGTATGGGGAGACTTCTGGTTTGGAGATTGTCTGAAGGTAATAGCAGGATGGCTGAACAGACGGTGTGGTAGATTGGACTGATTGTGTGCTTTTGGTATTCATATGGCAAGTAGCGTGGCCTGACTTTCGCCAGCGATATAAGTTCAACCTTGTAGCATCACATGAACCTTATCGCTTACGGTGCCATTCTTCTTGATAGATCCATGATATCTCTATATGAACATGAGCTACAGATACCCAGCACCAAAAAGACTCCTATTACGCTATGCATCCATTATTCGTGATTTCCAATCTCCATCTCAAATCCATCACAGCCCCAGACTCTTCCGCACATTTGTCCTTACAATCTTCTCATACTCGTCGCGCTTCTCCCGCCACATGCGCGCCGCATCTACATTTGCTGGACTTTCGTCGTTGGGCTCCGCCAACATGCTCATGACGCTTATCAGAATCTTCTCCACGCTTTGTATGGGCGACCATCGTTCTGAGGCTTGTTCGTAGTGCATGGGGTCTTCGCCGGGGGCGTGGAGGATGGATATACAGACTTCGCCGTTGGGGTATACTAGTTGTATTGTCAGCTCGAATCCTCATAGCTCATACTTCTTGCTTCTCCCGCCCAGACAAGGAGACGTCTAGGGAATATCGAAGCCTTGTCCTCCATCTTCAAACATACCATTTGGATGCCACATCTCCGTCATAAACTTCATCTTTGGCGGCGCAAGCGGGTAGTCTTTTGGGAACCGTAGTTCAGCAGGGAAGACGCCGCCTTCAAAGGGTGTGCCTTCGGGTCCTTGGATCAGCGCTTCCCACACAAACATGTCGTCTTCGCTGACTGGGCCGGCGGTAATGCCTTCTGGCGGGT